>Ga0272440_1001198_pt1 | contig 21580 bp, 11 predicted proteins | sample SSMMMBAug17_FD_192440 | JGI IMG/M metagenome (GOLD analysis project Ga0272440, IMG submission 192440) | Marine sediment archaeal communities from Little Sippewissett salt marsh, Falmouth, MA, United States - SSM-MMB-Aug17 | ecosystem: Environmental > Aquatic > Marine > Wetlands > Sediment ...
CGGTGCTCGTTCCCAGGCTCTGCCTGGGAACGTGTTCTTGGCGGCTCTGCCGCCTGTTCAGTTCGTAGGTGGCAGAGCCACCTCGGAAAACGTTCCCAGGCAGAGCCTGGGAACGAGCACCGGAGCGCGTTTGCCTTAGCCTGACGGCTATGGGGAAACGCCCTGGGTAAAAATTAACCAACGATGTAGCCCTGAAAGGGCATTACATTTTTTTTCTTTAATTGTTTGCATATGTAGCGCCCTTTCAAGGCTAAAACCAAGTCTATCATCTACCCAGGGCGTTGCCCTGGGCTGGTATGTTGCCGCCCTTTCAGGGCTAAGAAAACAAATGTCCGACTTTTTGGGAATGCGCCCAATATGAGTGAGGTTTAGTATGGCTGATACAAATAAACAACAAGTGCTTGTTGTGGACGATGTTCCCCGAAACTTGCAACTTATTGGTACAGTTTTAAAAAAAATAAATGTGAAAGTGGTCTTTGCACAGAATGGAAAACAGGCCATTGAATACGCACAAATCAAAAAACCAGATCTAATTCTTCTGGATATCATGATGCCGGAAATGGATGGCTATGAGGTTTGCAAACACTTAAAGGATGGTCATACAACAAAAGATATTCCAATAATTTTTATTACAGCCCTTGATGATGCGAATGATGAGTATTATGGGTTCAAACTGGGTGCGGTTGACTACATTACAAAACCATTTAATCAAAAAATTGTTCAGGCACGGGTCGCCAACTACTTGCGTTTGAAACGAAAAACAGATTTACTGGAAAAATTATCATCTATTGATGGTTTAACAGATATTTACAACCGAAGACGTTTTGATGAAGCATTAGATAGAGAATGGGCGCTTGCAAAGCGAGAACAAACATTTTTATCATTGATTATCATTGATATTGATTTCTTTAAACAATTCAATGATATGTATGGTCATGCCGCTGGTGATGATTGTTTGCGTAAAGTAGCTGCAACATTGAAAACAACGCTTCATAGACCCACCGATTTTGTTGCCAGATATGGCGGTGAAGAATTTGTTGTACTTTTACCCAACACAGATATTCAAGGTGCTGAAACGATAGCTGAAAAATTAAGAATCCACATTGAATCCTTGAATATCCCCCATGAAAAAAGTAAGGTTGCTAGTACTGTCACTATCAGCCTGGGCATTGCAGCAACAATACCAGGAGATCCTTTGTCTCCCAAAGCACTTATTGAAATAGCAGACAAATACCTGTATGAATCTAAAGAAAATGGGAGAAATCAGTGGCAAAGTTTCATAATAACATAACGAAAGAAAAGTACAATGCATCATAAAATAAAAAAGAAAACTAAATATACCATTTTTTACATTTGTTTCATTGCAATGGCCATTGGATGCTCAACATTTTATATTCTTATTTCAATGGAATATACACGAATCCATAAAGAATTAGTCCATTTTGCCATGATTCGTGATTCGTTCTTTAAACTTCAATTGGAAATGAATATCAGTGAGCTCGAAGGCTTACAACATTTCTGTAATATTTATGATAATGTCAACTGTGACAGATTTGATAGATTTACTCAAATTATACTTTCACAATACAAGGACATCAGAACACTTGAGTGGATACCTTGTATCAGAAATGCTGATCGAAATCGCTTTATCAACGATCTTAGAAAAAAAGGAATGGAAGATTTTGATATTCGAGAGTATGAAAAAAATGGGGAGCTTGTTCGTGCCAAATCACGTGATATTTATTATCCTGTATTTCATATGAAATCCAAGGATGAAACTGAACACTCACCCGGATATGATCTTGGAACGTCTCCTGACATTCTGGCAACAATGGAAAAAGCGCGTGATACCGGAAAAAAAATGGCCACAAAAGAAGTACGTGTCCTTCATGGGATGCATACCCATAATTTGTTTATGATGATTATGCCGGTATACAAAAATGGGAATACGCCGGATACAATTCATGAGCGACGTAAAAATATAAGAGGCTTTGTATTGGGATCTTTTTGTATTCGCGCAATGAGTGAAGCTGTTGTAGAAAAGGCCAGGCCTGCGGGAATCAATATTTTTGTTTTTGATCAAACCGAGCCTTTGTCATCATTGCTTTTTACACATATCAGTCGTTTAGAAAAGAATCGATCGACACCAGATAATTTGACCCCTAAGGATATTTACGATCCATTGCAATATATCTCCACAATAGAAGTTGGGGGGCGGCATTGGTGTTTTATATATACCCCATACAGTCACTATATTTATGATCATATAAGTTGGTGGCCATTTTCAATTCTTCTGGTTGAGTTGATCATTGCTGCGTGGATTCTCATATATGTTATCAATAATCGAAATCAAACAGCATTTATTCAACAAAAAATTAATGAAGCTGAAGGAAGTTTAAGAAAGTTTAAAAAAGCTGTTGAAGAAGCGGGGCATGCCATCTATATTACTGATAAAAATGGAATATTTGAATATGTGAACCCTGCATTTTTGAAAGTTACAGGTTATGATCTCGTTTCTATTATTGGAAAGTCTACGAATATTTTAAAATCAAATAAAATGAACAATGAGTATTATCAAAATTTATGGAATACCTTATTGAAAGGAGAGATATGGTGCGAAGAAATAATCAATACACGTAGGGATGGAAAAATATATACTGCCTTGCAAACCATTTCCCCTATTATCAATGAAAGTGGTATGATTGAAAACTTTGTTGCCATACAGATAGATATTACCAGGCAGAAAGAGATAGAAATCGTTCTAAAAAATGCACAGTTAAAAGCAGAGACCGCCAATCGCGCCAAAAGTATTTTTCTTGCCAATATGAGTCATGAGATTAGAACGCCAATGAATGCTGTGATCGGCTTTAGCGATTTACTGTATGCAATTGTAACTGATAAAACCCAACGAAGCTATATCGAATCAATCAGGTCTGCTGGAAAAAATTTACTTCAGATTATTAATGACATCCTTGATTTATCAAAAATTGAAGCGGGTAAAATGCAGATTCAGCTCGTGCCAGTGAATCCACATGCTATTTTTGATGAAATCAAAAAAATGTTTATGTTGAAAAAGAAAGAACAAATTGATATTATTATGGAAATTGACCAGGAGATTCCCAAATTTCTGATGCTTGATGAAATTCGATTCATTCAGATTCTAATTAACGTTGTTGGCAATGCCTTAAAATTTACAGAAAAAGGTTATATCAGAATAAAAGCAGAAAAATTATGCACAAATTACAATGATTATATTGATTTACTGATTGCTATTGAAGATACAGGTATTGGTATTGAACAAGATCAACTGGAAGTTGTTTTTGAATCTTTCAAACAACAAGATTCCCAGAGTACTAAGAAATATGGCGGAACAGGGCTTGGACTATCAATCACCCGCCACCTGCTTCAGTTGATGGATGGTGAAATAAATGTAAAAAGCGAAATTGGTAAGGGAAGTATTTTTGAAATAAAATTACGAAATATTGAAATACAAACCGAGCATTCTGAGTCTCTAGTATCAAAAAATGTTCCTAATTTTGATCATTATCATTTTGAAAATTCAACCATTTTGATTGTTGACGATATTTCCAGTAATCGAATTCTATTAAAAGAATCTCTGATGAAAACAAAGGCAACCATTTTGGAGGCTACGAATGGTCAGGAAGGTTTTGACATGGCTAAACAGCATATCCCTGATCTTATCCTTATGGATATTAAAATGCCGGTAATGGATGGTTATGAATCATTAATGCATATACGAAAAGATTTTAAAACAAAGCATATTCCGGTGATTGCATTGACTGCCGGTTCATCAGGTGATAACAAGGAAGAGCTGAAACAATTTAATTCCAGTCATATAAAGCCAATAAATATCAAATATCTTTTTGATGAATTATGTCATTATTTAAAATCAGATCAAACAATGTCTGATATCAATCAAGGCACGGATAAAGCATTATGTGGAAAAGTTCATGATACACAAGTGGTGGGATCGAAAATTATTCAACCCGAGACTTTGATACAACAAATTGAAAAAAACATGATGCCCCAATGGAAATCTTTGAAAGGCGCCATAGATATTGATGAAATTGCTATATTTGCACAAGAATTAATCTGTTTAGCAAACACACATCATGCAGTACAATTAAATCATTATGCGGATCAGCTTCTGGAATATGCTCAAAACTTTGAAATTGAAAAAATTGAAGAAACGCTCGCATTATTTCCAACACGATTCAAGGAAATCTTGAAAAATATTTAATGATTAAAGGAGAAAAAAATGAAAGCAAAACCCACTATCCTGGTTGTAGATGATATTGAAACAAATATTCGGATATTGGAAAGAAAATTGATAAAGGAAAATTTTACCATCAAAACTGCAAATAATGGAATAACAGCTTTGGCAATGATTGAAGATAGTAAACCGGATCTTATATTACTGGATGTTATGATGCCTGAAATGAGTGGCTTTGAAGTGTGTAAGATCTTAAAAAGCAATCCAACGACCCAATCCATTCCAATTATATTTTTAACCGCCAAAATAGAAACAGAGGATATTGTAAAAGGATTAAATGCCGGTGCAGTGGATTATGTTGCCAAGCCATTCAATCATGCCGAGCTCTTATCCAGGATCAAAACCCATACCGAACTTAAACGTCTCCAGGATAATTTGGAGCAAGCTGTTGCAGATCGAACAAAAAAGTTGAATGATGCACTAAATGAATTGCAGGGAGCGCATAATGAAACCATACAACGACTTGCACGAGCAGCGGATTATAGAGATAATGAAACCGGCATGCATATTATACGCATGGGTCATTACTCCCGCATTTTAGGCAAAGCCATGGGGATGAGTGATGAAGAAAGTGAGCAATTACAACATGCCAGTGTTGTTCATGATATTGGTAAAATTGGTATTCCTGATAAAATTTTGCTGAAGCCAGGCAGGCTGGATAAGGAAGAATTTGAAATCATGAAAACACATTCTGCCATAGGTGCTGAACTGCTTTCAGGCATTGATTCCGATTTATGCCGATTGGCTGAAAAAATCGCATTGACCCATCATGAAAAATGGAATGGCAAAGGCTATCCAAATGGTATTTCTGGAACAGATATTCCTGTTGAAGGTAGAATCGCAGCAGTGGCAGATGTTTTTGATGCCCTGACCTCAGAACGACCATATAAAGAAGCATGGTCTGTTGAAGATGCCATTCATTTGTTGCTGGCGGAAAAAGGGCAACATTTTGATCCTGAAATTGTGGATTTATTTATGGAGAATAAGCAGGCGATTCTAGAAATTAAAAACAAATACGCTGAATGATAAAGGGGGATCCAACAAAAACACTGAATACCCCTGAATCATAATTGTTTTCGAAAGCCTCGTTGATTATATTTAACTGTACTTGTTTTTGTAAATTGCATAAAATGCTACTGGTATGACAACTAAAGTAAACAATGTTGACGCAACAAGTCCAAAAATAAGTGTCCATGCAAGCCCAGAAAATATTGGATCAAGCGTTATTGGCCAGGCGCCCAAAGCAGTTGTTGCTGCGGTTAGCAAAATGGGGCGCATCCGAATAGCACCACTATTCAGAATGGCTTCTTGAAAATCCATTCCATCGCGAACGGCCTCTTCAATGAATTCGATTAAAACCAAGGAATTTCGAATGACGATACCGCCCAAGGCAATCATTCCAATCATGCCTGTTGCGGTAAAAAAAATGGGGTTGTTAAATCCACCAATGATTTCATTTTTAATGAGATTTAATAACCAAAAACCCGGCATTGCTCCGATAAGTGTCAGCGGTATCGCCATCATAATTAAAAGCGGCATAAAAAAAGAACCGGTTTGAACAATTAATAAAATGTAAATGCCGATCAGTGCTGCTGCAAACGCAATCCCCATATCCCTGAAAACGTTAAGTGTAATTTTCCACTCTCCCTCTCCTGACCAATTCACATGAATGCCTTTTATTGGAATGGGTTTTGCTTCTAATCGCGATTGCATATCCAATATAGCTTCAGCAGGGGCACGTCCCGACATTTCTGACATAACATAAACAATTCGCTCAAGATTTTTATGATAGATGGGTTGATTCTTTTTGACATGAACAATCTTAACCAGTTCCGCTAATGGCAACATCTTACCTGAAGATGTTCTTATGGGGATTTGAGATAAAGAAATAATTCCAGAACGATTATTTCTGGGAAGAATGATTTTGATCATCAATGACTGTCTTTCAGATTGGGTATGAACTGTCGATACTTCTATACCACTTAATGACACGCTTAAAGAATCAATTATCGTATGCGTTGAGACGCCATGCAACGATGCTTTTTCTTTATCAATGATAAAATTGACTCTTGTTTGTTCCGATTCTGATGTATCATCAATATCAACAACAAAAGGCTCTTCTGCCATTAATTGTTTGATAAAGGTGGCAGCATCAATTAGTTCGGTGTAAGATTTATCCGGAGTACCTGAAATTTCTGCAACAATCGTTGATAAAACTGGCGGACCGGGAGGTAATTCAACTATTTTTAAAGTCACGTTATTCTCTCTGGAAATTTGTTCAAGATCTTTTCTGATTCTAAGAATAATTTCATGACTTTGTTGTTCTCGTAAATCCTTATCAACAAGATTGACACGAATATCGGCTAAATGACTTCCCTTTCGAAGATAATAATGACGCACCATGCCATTAAAATCCATTGGTGAGGCATATCCCACATAAGATGTTACCGATGTGACTTCGTTGATACATAGCAAATAATCTTCAAACCGTCTAATCACGCGGTCGGTTGCTTCCAATGTGGTGCCTTCATCCATATCAACGATAAGCTGGAATTCATTTTTATTATCAAAAGGCAGCATTTTTAAAGGGACATGTCTGAATAATGCCAGGTAAACAGCAAATCCCAAAAGAAAAAGGATGACAACAAAAAGCAGGTATCTCTTGAATCTAGAATCTAATAAAGGTTTCACAATCATTCGATAAATTTTAAAAATCATTCCTTTATGTTCTTCTTCATTATTATCATCAATTTTGAAATCCTGTTTTTTGTTCTTTAAAAGAAGGAAAGTTAGCCAGGGTACAATCGTAATCGCACAAACTGTTGAAAATATGACTGTAAGTGGCACATTTGCTGCCATAGGTGCCATGTATGGCCCCATCATGCCGGTAATAAAGAACAGCGGTACAAAACAGATTATGATGGCTATAGTTGACATGATAACCGGCGGAAGTACTTCATTAATCGCAAAAAGTGTTGCTTGTATGGGTTTATGAATACCTTTGAAAATATGACGTTGAATATTATCTACATTTGTAATGGGGTCATCTACAACAAGTCCAAGGGAAAGAATAAGGGCAAACAAGGTGACCCGATTAATGGTATAACCAAATAAATAATTAACAAACAGTGCCAGAGAAAAACTGATGGGAACAGCTACAGCAACAACAAGTGCTTCTCGCCATCCCAGAGCAAATGCCAGTAAAGCAACGACTGTTAAAATTGCAAAAAAAAGTGAGCTTAAAAGCTCATTGACTTTTTGCTGGGCGGTTGCGCCATAATTTCTTGTCACCTCAACCTTTACATCTGATGGAATGACTGATTTTTTAAGTTCTTCTAATTTTTTCAGTACACTGTTGGCAACGTTAACTGCATTGGTGCCTTTTTTTTTGCCAATGCCAAGGGTTACAGCAGGATATGACATTGGATGGTCTTCCATTCCATTTGCTTTTCGATAATAATGCGAAAAAGCAATTCGTGAGTAATTAACCGCTTCTTCTGGCCCATCAATTACTTGTGCGATATCTCTGATATATACTGGCCGGCCCTCATGAACACCAACAATCAGATTTTTGACATCATTGGTAGACTTGATGTATGAATCACTACTCACAATGATTTCTTCATTCAATCGGCTGTATGTTCCGGCAGTAACTGAAGCATCTGCACTTTTTAATGCGCCAATGACCTGATGAAATCCAACGTTTAAACCTGTCATACGTTCTTTGGAAAGTTCTATCCGAATTTCTCGTTTTCTTCCACTGACAATTTCAGTGCGTGAAGTATTCTTGACTTGCGCCAATCGATTCAATAATTCCTCACCGATTCTTCTGAGCTCATAGTCATTATAACGATCTGAATATAAAGTTAAATTGATAATGGGTACGTCATCAATCTCGATGGGTTTGACAACCCATCCTTTAACAATGGGTGGGGCCTGGTTGGCATGCATGCTGACACGATTATGCAGTTTTATTAATGATTCTTCTCGATCCTCTCCCACAAAAAATCTTACAGTAATAACAGCCATGTCTTGCATTGAAGTTGAGTAAACATATTCCACGCCATCAATCTGCCACAAGTATCTCTCCAATGGCGTAGATACAAGTTTTTCTATTTCTTCTGGACTGGAGCCCGGGGCATGAATAAAGACATCAGCTAAAGGAACCACAATTTGTGGCTCTTCCTCTCTTGGCGTAATGAGAATTGCTGACACTCCCAGACAAAAAGAAAGGATAATTAAAATAATTGATAACTGTGATGTCAAGAAACGATAAACAATGCCTGGTATAAACCCTTTTATTGTTTCTTCTGTATTCATTTACTATTCCTTTATTCCAATTAAATCATCTCCAGATATCCCAGACAAGACTTCAATTTGATTTCCATGTTTGATGCCGGTTTGAATAAATACTTGTTTCCATGTATTTTTCTCATAAAGTTTAACCATTTCTAACTGCCCGATTCTATAAATTGCCTGGATAGGAATCATAACAACTTCACGTTTACCAGCAGGTATAAGCAATTTTCCAAACATGCCAGGATATAGGCCTTCAACAACAGGTAAGTTTGCTTTTACCAAAAATGTACGCGTTTGTGGATCTGCATAAGGAACGATTTCTTCCACACTTGCATCAAAGGTCTGATTTAAGGTTGTGATATTCACTTTAAGTACTTGTTTTTTTCTAACTTTTGCAATTAATCCTTCTCTAACATAAGCCTCCAATCTGAGCGAGCCTTCTGTTTGAAGAATAATCAGTGGTTTTCCAGGCAGGGCCAAATCGCCAGGTTCAATTTGTCGTCTGATGATTTCCCCATTTTGAGGTGCTTTGATAATGGTATAACCCAAAGCAATTTCAGCTTCTTTGACAATTTCTTTTGAACGCATGATACCCGATTTTGCCCCTGACAGGGCTTTATTTGCTTTTTCAAGACTGGCCTGTGCTTGTAAAAAAGCAGATTCCGCTCTTTCAACATCCTGAGTTGTCGCTGCTTGGGATTCAAAATATTTTTTTATTCTCTCAAAGGTCAATTTTTTTTGTGTATAAGCGGCATTTGCTGCGGCAACCGCGTGTTGAGCCTGTTCTTTGTTTGAAATAGCACTTTTAAGCCCCTGCTTGGCCTGAAGCAGTCGAGATTTTAATTGGCGATTATCTAGGATGATCAGCGTAGTACCCTTTAAGACTTTACTTCCAGAAGTCACTTTTACATCAATTACTTTTGCGGTTATTTGAGCTTCAATGCGTGTTTCAACCTTTGGTCGAACTGTTCCCACAGCCTCATACCATTCAACAATGGTTTCAACTTTTGACCGGGTTGTTTCTGCTGGTGGTGGAACAAAGACTTCATTTGTGGTGGTTCCAGGAGCAATTTTTTCTGCAAAACTCTCACAGACAAAAGTACATATTGTAATTACCAATACTAAAATTAAAGTTAAATTATTTGTTTTTTTGATCATTCCAATTCCCCCATAATCCCAAGGCTCTGGCAATCTCTGCCTGCCCTTTAGCTTTATCATAAAATGCAATGATGGCTCTTGTTTTCGCATGATTTCTATCGAGTTCAGCCTCAAGATAACGACTGATTGTCACAGAGCCACCTTCATATTGACTTTTAACGAGTTTATAAGATTCTTCTGCACTAATAACACTACTTTCAGTTACTTTCAGTCGGGCGTTGGCGTCTTCAATATAAAGATAAGCGTTTTTTACATCCAGTTTAATTTGTAAAAACAGATGCTTATAACTTGCAATAATTTCGTCTCGTGCCTTCATTGCCCGGGCAATTTCAGCTTTTGTTTTTCCACCTTCAAACAGATTCCAGTTCAAATTCAAACTGATCCCCCAGTTATTCCTGTCTTCATAAAACCCCATGTCTTCAGCATCATAAAACCTGGATGCCATTAAATCCACATTTGGTAAATAACCAGATTGACTAATTTTTAAACCAATTTCAGATTGTTTAATTTTTTCATATATGATTTGCGCTTCAGGTCTTTTGGTCAAGGCTATTTTGACCCCCGCCTCATACTCTTTTGGATAGTCTATTGGCGGCTTTTCATTTTCAAGTAGTGTTAATTGAATATCAGGCCCAAAACCCAGGAGTGTGGCCAGATTGGCAATGGCTCTTTTATGAAGATTTCTACTTCTAACAAGTTCCTCCTTAACTTCTGCCAATCGAACGTCAAGGGAAAGCACATCAGATTTCAGCACACCGCCTGAATTAAATCTAACTGTCATTAATTTTAACTGTGTTTCAACTGTTGCAACAGATTCCTCCGCAATTTTAATTAAATCCAAAGCAACAAGCGCATCATAATAGGCTTTGATAACCGATGCCATTAGTGAATTTTCAATTGATTCACGTTCAAGACTTTTTTCTTCCAATACTGAAACCGCCAGGTCTTTGTTATAAAACTTTCTTCCCCCCTGAAATATGTTATATTGAAATGTCATACCAATTTCATAATTCTGGAAAGTATCGGGTTGGTTAAAATCTGCATTGGGTGGAAGCCGTCTCTGTCTGGAGGTTTTCATTAAATAAGCGATTGGATCATTCGATTGTGTAAATTCTGTATAAATATTCACTTTTGGAAAAAATGCAGCCCGTGCAAGCTGAATGCCAATTTCAGCTTTTTCAATTCTGGCAATTATTCTTTTTATCTCCTGGCTTTGAGTTAACGCAAGTTTCATGGCATTTTCAAGAGATATTGGATGGTCAGTAATTTTAATATTTAGTAAGTTTTCTTCTGAATAAGCAAGGTCACCCATATAAAAAAGAATTAGAAAAACCCATACGCTCGATTGTCTTTTAAATATCGTTTTCATTTTTTTTCATCCCAGTAAAAATGGGGTCGGACCAAGAAAACTAATTGAAATTAAAAATAAAAGCTGAATATTTAAGGCCCAAAACCTCTTTATAATGCTCTTTTTGGGGGCAAAAAGAGCATTTTTAAATTATAAAAAATTGGAACTAAGTAAGCGATCATAAACTTTCGGGTAGATCGTAGTTAATTATTTAACATGCTTTGGGAGACTGACTTCTTAGCCCTGAAAGGGCGTAACATACCAGCCAAGGGCAACGCCCTGGGTATTGGTCCATATAGTTTTTTAGCCCTGAAAGGGCGTCACATCAATGTTTTATGTGTCGCCCTTTCAGAGCTAAAATTCTGATCAATCTTTAACCCAGGGCGTTGCCCTGGGCTGGTATGTTACGCCTTTTCAGGGCTAAGAAATTATCCAAAGCATGTAATAATTTACTACGATATACCCGAAAATTTATGATCGCTTACTTATAATAACTTAATCATGTTTTTTTATCAATAGTTTTTTAGTATTTATATATTTATGGTTGCTTCAGTAAAGAAATTATTCTATATATGATTGCGTAAGTATGTCTTTTTTTATGGCAAGAATTTTTTTAATATTGGGCAAGAATGCTCTGAAATTGATAGAATAGAGCTTTATTTCGAATTCTTTGATTCCAAACGAAAGCCATTGGAAATTGTTTCTCCACCTTTTAAAGAATTACTAAAGAAAAAATATGAGTGTAAACTGCCAGACCTGAATGGGCGCATTTCAAAAAAGGGGCATTTTCATAGCCCTGAAAGGGCTGCACATAAAAGCCCAGGGCAACGCCCTGGGAAACTATTAAAAAAATCTTAAGCCCTGTAAGGGCATTACATAAATGAGCTACCATTAATTATTGTTCATGTATCGGAAAAACAAAATCCTGCTTTATATGGTTCAAGTTCAATTCCGCTTGCTAACGCGCGCGGCTCAGAAAATTTCGGCAGTTTTTAATCTGAGCCGCGCGCGTTAGCAAGCGGGACTGTAATTGAAGCAAATATCAAACAGGCTTTCCGAAGACGCACAAAAGTTAGGCGAATCTAAAATTTCCCGAAGGGCGCTATGTTCAAAAGATCTTTTATAATCGAACGAAATGTGCATCTAAAAAGACACTGGAAGTCCCGATAGGGATGACAGATAATAGGCTGGGGTTTCAACCCCAGGCGGTCGTGCTGGAACCGGAACTTTTCAATACCAGGCGGTCGAACATAGTCCGGAAGGTTATACTTTTATCTACCCGAAAACTTATGATCGCTTACTTATGTGCCGCCCTTTCAGGGCTCAAATTATTGTAATGTATTACCCAGGGCGTTGCCCTGGGCTGTTATGTATAGCTCTTTCAGGGCAAAAAAATGCCCCCTTTTTTAGAATGCGCCCCCTTGATCATCGTTTCGGCAAATAGGTATACTTACATTTTTTTTTAAGTTTTGTGCCTTTCCGGTAAGAATGCCTGACTTTTTAATTTGTGTATTAGTCACATCCCGCTTGCTAACACGCGCGGCTCTGATTTGTCAGCATTTAAAGTAACAGAGCCGCTCGCGTTAGCAAGCGGGATGACGAAATAAAAAACAACATAAAGGAAAAAAGGAGAAAAAAATGGACAAAATATTAAGAATAAACATGAGCGGCCAGGAAGTCCCAAAAGTAACCCAAACCACACTTGAAGAGTATGAAGGTCTTGGTGGAAGGGCGATGACTTCAACTGTTATTTCAAAGGAAGTTCCGCCTGTTTGTCATCCCTTGAGTGCAGACAACAAACTTGTTATTGCACCTGGAATAATGAGTGGTTCAGCTGCGGTGATGTCTGGCCGGCTATCTATTGGTTGTAAAAGTCCATTGACTGGTACAATTAAGGAAGCCAATGCCGGGGGACAGGCTGCATTGATGTTAGCCAAACTGGGTTATGCCGCTATTATTTTGGAAGGTAAACCTGAAAACGACAATCTATATAAAATTATCATTAATAGAAATAAAGTGGAAATTGAAATAGATAACAGTTTGAAACTACTTGGTAACTATGATCTTGTTGCAAAAATGAATGAATCATATGGCGACAACGTCTGTTGCATATCAATTGGGCCGGCTGGTGAAATGAAAATGAGTGCGGCATCTGTTGCTGTTACTGATAAAGAACAACGTCCTACGCGCCATGCTGCCAGAGGTGGTGTTGGTGCTGTTATGGGCGCAAAAGGTGTCAAAGTAATTGTGATTGATGATGATGGATGTCCCATGCGGCAACCAAAAGATCCAGAGAAATTCAAGGTTGCAAATAAAGAATTTGTTGCAGGTATCAAAAAGCACGCTGTTTCTGGTGAGGGATTACCTGCATTTGGTACAAATGTATTGACCAATGTTGTTAATGAAGCAGGAGCTTATCCCACCCATAACTTTAAGGTTGGAAAATTTGAAGGAGCTGCGAAGATTAGTGGTGAAACCCAGGCAGAACTTGAGATATCAAGAGGAGGTAAAGCAACACATGGCTGTCATACCGGATGTGTTATTCAGTGTTCAGGTATTTACAATGATAAGGATGGGAACTACTTAACCAAGCAGCCAGAGTATGAAACAGTCTGGGCACATGGTGGCAACTGTGGTATTGATGATTTGGATGCTATTGCTCAAATGGACAGGCTTGATGATGATTTTGGTATTGATACCATAGAAATGGGCGTAACTATTGGTGTAGCAATGGAAGCGGGCTTGCTGGAATTTGGAGATGCTAAAGGTGCGATTGATCTTATCAAGGAAGTTGGGAAAGGAACACCCCTCGGGCGGATATTAGGCAATGGTGCTGCTTTTACAGGAAAAGCGTATGGAATTGAACGCGTACCGGTTGTCAAAGGACAGGCATTGCCTGCTTATGATCCAAGAACAGTACAGGGCATTGGTGTTACTTATGCCACCTCAACGATGGGCGCAGATCATACTTCGGGATATGCTGTTGCAACAAATTTACTAAGTGTTGGCGGAAAGGTTGATCCACTCAAGCCTGAAGGTCAGGTGGAACTATCCAGAAACCTCCAAATATCAACCGCTGCTATTGATGCCACTGGAATGTGTCTATTTATTGCATTTCCAATTCTTGATCAGCCAGAAACATTTCAAGCACTACTAGACCTGTTAAACAGCTTTCTGGGTACCAACATGACTTCAGATGATGTCATGGCACTTGGAAAAAGTATTCTAAAAAATGAAAAAGAGTTTAATTATCGTGCAGGATTTAGCTCCAGCCATGATCGTTTACCTGGATTCTTTATCAATGAAAGTCTTTCGCCTCATAATACGACCTTTGGTGTTTCTGAAAAAGAATTGGATGAAGTTCTCAACTGATGATCGGTTAATCATTATTATGTCATTTAAGCAAGTTATATTAACAAGCAATGATTTTGTGCCTTTTAGCTTTATTTTGCAAGAAGGTATTGGTATAACAGTTCAATCTGGATGCACACTAAAACAACTACTTTTTGATAATCTCGGTATTACAAATGATTATATTGAAAAACGTATCAAAACTGTGTTTATCAATCAAAAACCTGTTGATGATTATGAGACTGCCATTGTATATGATAAGGATGTAATTGGACTTTCAGGAGCAATGCCAGGTTTAGTAGGCGCAACACTTAGAAATAATAGTGTTTTATCTTCGTTTAGAAGTAATATTTCATACAAATATCCACCTGATAGGCAATATAAACCTGAAAAGACAGATGGATTAATTACGCTAAAAATATTCAATATTCTAATCAAAGAAATGGGCCAGGTGTTGCTTGAAAATGGTATTCTTATTCAAGCTGAATTTCTACACAACCTTCTTGCAACAGAACATAGAAAAAAGGAAAGCGCTTTTAAAACAATCACAATCAATGGGAATAATCTCGATTGGAAAAAAACCGGTAACTATTTATGGAACATAAATAAAACTGAAATGATTTTGCTTGTGGTTAAATTTATTTGAGTTAATTATAATATAATTAGGTATATTTCCCTGAATACTAATTGACAAAACATAACCTTTTGGATACGACATAAACATATTTTTTTACAAATTAATCATTATGTATGATGACTACCGCAAAGGAGAAATAAATGAACTATGATAGCAAGCCCTGGCTTAAATCATACGACCCGGATGTAAGTCATGAAATAGAAATTAAAGACCGATCACTACTGGATCGTTTCGATAAAGTCATGCAACAATTTGGAGAACAGACCGCATTTCATTTTCTTGATACCCGCATGACATATAACGAACTTATGGAAAAAGCCGATTGTTTTGCACGATGTCTTGTGGATCATAATTTAAAAAAAGGTGATGTGGTGGCAATAAATCTGGCCAATACGCCACAATACCTCATTGCAATAATTGGAACGCTTAAAGCAGGATGTGTCGTCTCTGGTCTGTCTCCGCTGTTGACCTCCAAAGAAATGTCATATCAATTGAATGATTGTCAGGCCAAAGCCTTGGTTACCCTGGATGCCATTTTTGAAAAAAAACTTTTGGATATCGCCTCAGAATTGCCACATCTTAAGATTGTTTTTCCCACTGGCTTGCTGGATTTTCTTCCCAAATATAAACAATGGCTGGCCAAATGGTTCAAAAAAATCCCCACTGGAAAAGTATCTGACTTACCAGATAAAAAAATTATTTTTTTTAAGGAAGCATTATATTTATATCCACCCAATGCACCAGACATTCAATTAAATCAAACAGATGCTTGTTTCCTCCAATACACAGGTGGCACAACAGGAAAACCCAAAGGAGCGCTCCTTACTCATGGAAATGCAATGGCAAACATGTTTCAATTTGAGGATTGGGCAAAAATGGCATGGGGACAGGAAACGATTTGTTCCGGATTTCCCATGTTTCATGCTGCCGGCCTGACCATTGCAACAATGTCCATTTGTTTTGGATGCACTCAAATTATTATTCCAGATCCAAGAGATACCAATCGTATTACGCGTGAATGCGCTCGATTTCATCCCACCTTCATGGCCAATGTACCGACCCTTTATTTATTATTGTTACATAACTCCGAATTTAAAAAACTCGATTTTTCCAATTTACGTGTGTGTATGTCTGCTGCGGCCCCTTTTCCTGTTGAAAGTATGAAACAGTTTGAAAAAATTATTGGTCCAGGCAAATTAACAGAGTTATATGGCATGACAGAAACAGGACCGGTTCAAACCATGAATCCTTACAAAGGAATGAAAAAACCCGGTTCAGTTGGATTGCCACTTCAATCCACATTTATTCGAATTGTCGATCTTGTCGATGGGACCACCCAGCTTCCCTTTGGAGAAGATGGTGAAATAATTGTGTCTGGTCCACAGGTCATGAAAGGTTATTTTAACAAACCTGAAGAGACTGCAAAAGCCCTGCGTCATCATGATGGCCGCATTTGGATGCATACCGGGGATATCGGCCATATGGATGAAAATGGTTATGTGTTCATTGCAGATAGGGCAAAAGATATGATCATTGTGGGTGGATACAAAGTATTTTCAAGAGAGGTTGAAGACGAACTTTTTGCGCATCCGGCAATCGAACAATGCGCCATTATTGGCACAAAAAATCCAGATCGCCCTGAAACTGAAATTGTCAAGCTCGTTATACAGAAAAGTCAGGAATACAAAGAGAAGCCAGATCATCTTATTCAAGAAGAAATAGTCGCATTGGCCAAAGAAAGGCTTTCACCTTATAAAATACCTAAAGTTTTTGAGTTTATTGATGAAATTCCACTCACACATGTGGGTAAAGTTAATAAAAAAGCATTGCGATAATAATGGATTAAGATGAATTATTATTCCTCATATATGGATCAGCCCTGGATAAAAAAATATCCTGAGGGTATTAAAGGTCAAATTGATTACCAGCAAACGACGATATCAGATTATCTGAAAATCAATGCCAATGATTACCCTGAAAAAACCGCGCTGATATTTGAAGGCTATAGAATTAATTATTTGACGCTCAGACAGATGACAGATCAGTTTTCAAATTGTTTGCAACGATTTAATATTAAAAAGGGTGATTGTATCGGCTTAATTTTGCCCAATATCATCCCTACAGTTATCAGCTATCTGGGTATTTTGCAGATGGGGGCAATTGCTGTGTTTATCAATCCGTCCAGTTCTGATCGTGAAATCGAACATCAGCTAAATGATTCAGAAGCATCCATGATAATAACATTGGATTTAATCTGCAATCGCATTATTGATTTACGCCCGCGTCTGGTTAATGTAAAACAAATTATTTATACAACATTGGGAGATTTTCTTCCATTTTCAAAAAAAATACCTTTTTCTATATTGGGCAAACGTCGCAAGATAGCAGTATCTGTCAATAAAGCCCATGATGTTTATCGTTGGAAAAGTTTGCTCAATTACAATGATCTCCAATCATTTCCTACTGTTTCAGATTTCAAGGATGTTGCTCTTTATCAATACACAAGCGGAACTACTGGTGCAAGCAAAGGCGTTGTTTTAACGCATGAAAATTTATCCAAACAAGTTCAACAATTGAAGTGTTGGTTTCAATACCTAAAATCAGGAGAGGAATGTATTCTTGGCGCACTTCCTTTTTACCATATATTTGGACTCAGTACTGTGCTGAATTACGCCATTTCTAACGCCTGGACAATTGTTTTACTGCCCAAACCCCATCCATATCCATTATATGATGCGATCAATCGTTACCAAATATCAATTGTTCCCCTGGTTCCCGCTATGTATCAAGCCTTGTTGGATTGCTATATGTTTGATTTATCAAAAATAGACACTGTTAAAATGTATTTATCGGGTAGTGAAACCTTAAATATTGAAACATTAAAAAAATTTGTGAAACAAACAGATCATACGATCATTGAAGGATATGGTTTGACAGAAGCCTCACCTGTCACGCATATTATGCCGCCAAATTATATCAAACAAAAACTGGGAAGCATTGGTATTCCATTGCCAGACACACAATGCCGAATTGTTGACCTTGAAACTGGTGAAAAGGATGTCCCCATTGGTGAACCAGGTGAAATGATAATCAAAGGCCCACAGGTCATGTCAGGTTATTTAAATCGTCCTTTGGAATCCAATTGCACCATAAAGGATGGATGGATTTATACACAGGACATTGCAACAATGGATAAAGATGGCTTCTTTTATATCATTGACCGCAAAAACGATATGATTATTACCAAAGGATACTATATTTACCCGCGTGAAATTGAAGAGCTATTAATTGAACATCCAAAAGTGAAGGAAACTTGTGTTGTCAATTATACAAGCCCAACTCAGGGTGAAATCGCTGTTGCCTTTATTGTCACTGTTGATAATGAAAAAATACAACCGCAAGAGCTTATTAATTGTTGCGTGGGGAAAATTCCGGAATACAAAATGCCTGGAAAAATTCTTTTTTTAGAAAAATTACCCAAGAACAGTGTCGGAAAAGTTCTTCGCAGAGTGTTGCGATCAAAAAAGTATCTTTGTGCTGAAAACAATTAATTCTGTACATAAAAATATATTTGTTTCCGATAAATAAATACAGAAACTATTATGGGCGTATGTATCAGTTGGGGGGAACATATTTGCCTCAAATTCCCCCATACGCCAGGTATTACGATATGACTATAAAAATATATTTTAAAAGGAGAATAACATGAAAATATCAACAAATATTTATAATTTAAAACATATCAATCATGAATTAGAAAAGGATCAATTAAAAAGAAAACTCGCTCATAATAAAAATAATCGACTTTCCACACAATTATCCCCACATGAAAATAAAAAGTCTCTACTTGATCTTCAGTCAATCAGCAAGCAAGTGCTTTCTACATCAAATATTGATCAATTTACTGAAAGTGTGACAAAAGATGCTGATGAGCTTGGTTTAAAAGGAAGTGATAGAGAAAATTACATTTCTACCGGTGTAAATCTGAAACAAAAAGAAAATCCGGCACTTGGTTTATTATTTGATATTGCAGCACCAGATAGCGATCAATATGATAATTTTAACAAAATGGTCTCTGATCTGGAAGGTTCTGAACAATCTCATTTTCTTTCTGCAGCCAATCATGCAGATCATAATGTTAATCAATTGGTGCAACAAACAAGCAGCCTTGAAGGGACAGAACGTTCGCAATTTCTGAGTGCAGCAGACTTGGCAGGGGACAGTGTGGGGTCATTCATTCAAATGACAGATAAATTATCAGGCACAGAAAGAACTGATTTCCTTGCGCAAGCCGCTAGCCAAAACAGTAAAGAAGACCTGGTCAGTCTGATTCAATCCAAAAATAGTGAGCTTGTTCAAAAAAATATTGTTAAAAATGGCGCAACCATTGGAAATATTAAAATATCTGACATTGAATACTCTGAAAATGATGATGGAACAATTACTGCCACAGGTAAAGCCGATTTATCTGCATATGGTCTTGGAAGCTCTGTTGATGTTGATCTGGATGTAGATAAAAATTATAAAATTTCAGGTGCATCCACCCAAAACAGTCTTGAGTATAACATAGGAGGTGAAGTTCTAAATAATAAGGTTTCTGGTGGTGTGAGTATTCAAGGCACTGTAAATATCAATCATAAAGGTCTTTCAATAGATGGTAATGCTTCATTCGATGCTTTTGGTCAACAGCTTACAATTAGTGAAGGTAATTTTTCAATCACAAAGAATGCGAACAATACAACCAATGTATCTTTCAATGGCGGAATGCTGAGTGGCATGGGCGTTAATACAACTGTAAGTGGCTCAATTATATCTGATGGCACACTGCAAGGGACATCCTTGATGCTTTCAACCTCAGCATCTATCGCAACAGACATGATACCGGGTTTTGACAAATTAGAAGAATCTTTAAATAAACTGGGTCTTGATGTAAATACCACGCTTTCTTCAGCATCAATAATCTTTAACCCAGGCCAAGACACTTTTAGTATTAAAACTGATGGATTTACTTTTGATATGTCCAAATCAGATGATGGCACGAAAACAATTGATATTAAAAAAATATTAAATGGCAATGATGGTACATCAACCACGTTTACAGCATCAATGATTGATGGTAATTATTATGATGAAAATGCACAGAAAACAGTTAATGGCCAGTATTTTGAGGCAAATCTAACATCCGGGCTTGATACCAGTTTCATTCCAGGCTTTGATGATATGAAATCAGCACTGTCAGGCTTGGGAATCAATTTGGATACAGACATGACAGATGCCTTTGTTTCTTTCGATCTTGAGAGAGATGTATTTTCATTAAGCTATAATGGCATGCGCTTTGAATCTTATACAAATGCAAAAGATGAACGCGTTGTTTCATTTGGTGGCTTCTCATTTGGTTCAGGTGTATCAATGGAGCTTTCAGATGTCACGTATAATGCGGAAACAAATGCCATTTCAGCAACTGTTAAAGGAGGAATCGGATTTGGTGTGGGAGAGTATGGTATCGGAATTGATCTTGCACAAGCTGATTTTTCATACGATCCAAAGTCTGGTGAATTTAGCCTTACACAACGTCAAACAGTTGCTGGCTTTGGTGTAACAACTTCTTTAACCCTGGATCTTAGTGATATCATGGAAGGTAAAATCACTGTTAAGAATGCCTCTGTAACACCAGAAGTAAATACGCAGTTGGCCAATAATATTGCCAGTGGATTAGAAAATGCACTTAAGGCTGGTGGCGATGTTGCAGAAGACTTTAAAAATACGCTTGATGATCTTGGCTCAAAGGCCAAAGAAGATTTTGCAAAAGCCGCTGCAAAAGCAGATGATTCAATCAAAGACCTGGTTTCATACACAAAAAATATTTCTGATGATATAAAAGATGATTTTCTTGAAGCTGCTTCAAAAGCGGGTGACGATCTTGACAATCTTATTGATAACGCAAAAAAATTGTCGGGTAATTCGTTAAAGAATTTTGTAAAAAAAGCTGCTTCATCAGATGATTTAAAACAATTTTTAAATAAATTTGGTTCTATCTATAATAAATTAAATGACTTAAGCTCAAAATTTTCCAATATAGAAGTCAATTCCAATGGAACAATCAAGGCAAATTTTCAGGTTCCAGGTGCTGCATCAACAACCTTAACCTTTGATGAAAACAGCAATGGGGAATTAACAGCTTCTGGATCATTAACCATTGGCGGCCATAAATTTTCAAATGCTTCATTTACGTTTGACAAATCAGGCTCTCTCAAAAATGTTTCAGGTGGGATCTCTCTTAAGGTCTGGGGCGTTGGAACATCTGCGAGCTTAGAAATTGCAAATGGAAATGTTCGTGCCAAAGGTTCATTCCATTATGGTTTTGGGTCTATTTCGTTCAGTCTTGATAAGTCAGGCTTGCATATTTCTTAAGGTCAAAAAAAACATTGTGGGGCGAACCTTAAGTAAGCAATCATAAGTTTTCGGGTAGATCGTAGTCAATTATAATATACTT
>Ga0272440_1001199_pt1 | contig 21573 bp, 15 predicted proteins | sample SSMMMBAug17_FD_192440 | JGI IMG/M metagenome (GOLD analysis project Ga0272440, IMG submission 192440) | Marine sediment archaeal communities from Little Sippewissett salt marsh, Falmouth, MA, United States - SSM-MMB-Aug17 | ecosystem: Environmental > Aquatic > Marine > Wetlands > Sediment ...
GAAAAAATATTAAAAAAAACAAATGGAATAAGTCAAATACAGCTAAAGAATTAGGCATAGAAAGACCTACCCTTTATAGTAAGATAAAAAAGTACAGTATAAAACAATAATAATTCTGTTTAAAATTTAAACACCCTCCTAAGTATCTATATTTGTTCAAAATCTCATCTATAAACAAAAGTAGTGTTAATATAATATACACTACTTTGTTTCACAATAAATATTCGATAATATATAATATATTAATATAATTAGTAAATATATGTCAATTGTTTTTGGCATACCAGTTGCTCAATAGTATAGAAAGATAATTTGCTATCTTAATATATTTTAAGGAGGATAAATGAATGAAGCATAATCTATCGCCTGCAAATTTTTATTCAGGACAGCCTAACTACCATCATTTATTTCAACAGACAGTAAAAGGCATAATTTTACAAGAAGAAGAAATATCGTCTATTACAAATAATTATGGCTGGGGAATGGCATATATCAATATCAATAAAAAAGCACTGCAAAATTACCGATTTGAAATTAAGGATGCTGTTATGCGTATGAAAAATGGAATTTGGTTAAATATTCCAGGAAATGCAGCATTAGTTAACGAAAGCTTCAATAAATTTAGTAAACAGGTTGAAGATGACAATATATCATTACCAGTATGGTTAGGCATTAAAAATTTTGAACCGCATCAGACACAAATAAGGCATTCTGAAAATGATAAAGAAATAAGACCATTTATTGCTAAAGAAGAAAAAATTGAAGATGATAATGAGTTATATAATGATGAATATATTCAACTGAAACTTCTTGATCCTCGTATTTTTTTTGGAAATCCTTCTTTTCAAGAAAATTATGAATTTCTTAAAATTGGAGAAATATCATTAGCTGAAGATAATGATAATCTTGTGTTTAATGAATCGTATATCCCTCCTTTATTAAAAATTGGTGCATCAAGTAATTTTACAGAAGATATAGATGCATTTGTCACATATATAAACAATAAGGTAAAAATAGCCCAAAATGAAATAATGAAATTAAATTTAAATATTAAGCCAGATATGTCTCAGATACTTACATGTTCACGCCTAAATGCTATGGCAGGAAGTTTGTTGGTTTTAAAACAGATGAAAAAAATAAAGGAGACTCATCCTCTTCAGGTATATTATGAATTGTTAAGACTGTGCGGAAATTTATCTATAATTTCGCCACAAACTCAGATTAGCACAGCTCCAAAGTATGATCATGAAGATTTGCAGCAAAGCTTTAATGATTTATATACTCTTATAAAAAATATGACCCAAGGAATAGCTAAAGTCGATTTTATTAATATAGACTTCAAACAAGTAGGAAGTAACAAATTGATTTGTGATGTAAAAGAAGAGTGGTTGAAACAAGTAGATAAGATATTTTTAAGTGTTGAAGTAAATAGTCATCAAGATGAAGATATTATTTTAAACAAGAATAAGACCAAAATAGTACCACTAAGCGAGATAAAGAACATACAAATAGATAAATTATCTGGCCTTTCATGTAAAAGAATATCAAAAATTCCAATAGATTTGGATTGCAATGATGATAACAAACGTTTTTATCAGTTTGATCTTTTAGAAAAACAGGATCATGATTGGTGGGGTATGCTACGTAAAGAGCCTTTAGCTGTATTTATAATAGGTGCTAAACTTCCCAAACTGAGACTTCATGTATCTACTGAATATAAGGTGAAGATCAATGAATAAACAAATTATAAGTACAATAAGACCTATATTAGATTATATCATAATTTTACGCATTAAACTTGATGGTTATAAATGCGAGATGAAAGTAGGTGAACTTAGAGAAGAACTTATTGAGTTATTAGAAAATACAGAATTAAAATTAAGTACTATTAGTAAACTACATGATAAAACAAGATACATTGATAATGACAATGAAAAAGTTGGCAGAAGGTTATCTAAAAAAATTGACGTGGTTATGTATATTCTTGCCGCTCTTCTTGATGATGTTGTTGCTCGCTCTAAATGGGCAAATAATAACGATGATAATAATAAATGGTTATCAGAGTCATCAGAATCAGCATATTCTTCAAAAGAGCCCTCGGATTCCTCAAAAAAAACATCAGATTTTTCTCTAGAGTTTAGTTTATTTAATAGATCATTAATAGGAAACGAATTTAATATTATTGCTGAAAAAGAGGGCCCTTACGATTCAGAGATGGCAGAATTATTTTATATTGCCTTAAATTTTGGCTTTTATAAACATTCTGATTTAAAAAATAAAGTTTATGGGTGGATATCTGATAAATTGCCTGATGATGATAGATTTCTATCACCGAGGGCTGAAATCGCAGCTAAAGGTAGAAACAATCGACTTCCATATATATTTGGTTTTTGGATATTTATAATTGTTTTAATAGTGTCATTAATAAGTTATGGCTATGGAAGCAAGAGGTTATGGGATGATGCTGCAAGCATTATTCATAAAACAGCTAATCAATTGATAATAAAGAGGTATTAATATGTCGTTACAATTAAAAAAATTAATAAGTGAAATTGCCAGTAGTAGTGCTTCTAGAATGTTAGGAGGTGCTTTATGTGGAGGGCTTATTGTCGGACTCATTATGCAAATAGGACGAAATTTTGATTTTGGCTTTCAAAGTATTTTTATATGGATAGTATTGTTAATTTTAGCCTTCATTGTTTTCATGATTGCATACTATTTTTGGCGTATTTGGCAGGTAGATAAAATAATTGATAATGAAAGTAAAAATAATGACACTGAGAATATGCAGAATAATAGCATATTAAATGATTCACAAACAAGAAAGGATGTATGGGAAAGACAAAAAATAAAAAAACAAGAAATAAAAAAAATGGTTAGTCTTGCAAAGAAAACCATGAAAGAATATTTTAGCCAGGAAATAGCAAAATTTAAAAAAACAAAACGTCAAAAATATGATCTTCCTCATATCCTTCATGTTGGTGAATCTGATTCTGGAAAAACGACCTTATTGAGTAAATCTAATTTATTTTTTTCAATAGAAGGAAATACTCATATTGGAGGAACACCTTTTTGTGATTTTTGGGGGCCTGATGAGGCAGTTATTTTAGATACACCTGGTAGATATGCAATTTCTGCCAATCCTGAAATTGATAATGAAGAATTGAAATTTTTTCTTAAACAGCTTGTAAAGTATAGACCACGACGTCCAATAGATGGAGTAATTGTTGTTATTTCTGCGGATTCACTTATGAATGATAGTCTTGAAGAAATGAAAATCAAAGCCAAAAATATTCGTGATACCTTACATGATATCGTTTCTATACTTGGTGTTGTTTTCCCTGTATATATTATGATTACTATGATGGATCGTATTTTGGGTTTTTCAGAATTTGTCAGCTCTCTTGATGATAATGAGGAACATACACAAATATTTGGTTGGAACAGGCCACGAATTAACCACGTAACATTTAATTATGATGAATTTTCAAATCTTTTTGATACACAGGTACAACGTCTTGATATGTGGTCTTTAAGGCGTATAAAAACATTAAGTTCAGAAAATGAATCTAATTATATTTATCGTATTTGTGCATTTTCTTCAGCTTTTCGTCAGCTTAAACCTTTTTTACGCACATATCTGGAAATTATTTTCAGGCATGATACTCACAAAAATCATAAACGAAAAGATCACCCGCTTATTTTTAGAGGATGTTATTTTAGCAGCAGTATGCAAGAAGGAAATTCTATTTTTAGAAAGTTTGTTGAGAATACAAAAGAATCTGAAAATAATTTTATGGAAAAGATTGATAAAAGTTTTACTGAAACAAGTCGTTCTTACTTTGTGGATAAATTTTATAAAAAAATTTTTATGGAAAAAGGTTTGGTAAAACAAACTAAGCATGCTGTTAAAAAAGAATTTAAATATACAATAGCTGCTGCTGTAACAGCTATTGTTTTAATTTTGGCTGTAATATTTATTTTAAAGCCCGGTTATCAAGAATTGAAAGATATTGTTAATCCGATTAATAAAGCTGTATCAGATGTTCAGGGCTTATTATTGAATAATGAAAAAATGCCTATATCAAAAGTAGTATCCTATATTGATTCAATTGAAGAGGGGCGAAAAAATTTATCAGTAAATAAAGGCCAACAAATAATACAAGATTTAAAGATTATAGAGGATGCATTGATAATTAAAGGTGTTTTCAGACCAATAATAAAAGAGACAAACAAATCTATAGATAAAATATCATTAATTGATATGCAGCAAAAAAGTATGTTAATTCAAGTATTACAGCAGTACTTTTATATAATATCGGATAAATCGTTATATCAAATTTCTATAAAACCAATATTAAATTTTTTTTTAATGACAGGCAGGTTCCAGGAGAATGTTTGCAATAAAATAGATAAGTTAATGAGAACTTATCCGCGTGGAAATTATATAGTACCTGTTTTAGCAGAAGATTATCCTGTAGAAGAGATAATACAAATTAGAAAAGCGTTGCTTTCCTTACGCAGCTTTTGGGAAACACATACTAATGATCAATGGCAAAAAAAATGGTTAAATTTAAAGCATGCTGCCAATGCCTATTCAAAACTTTTTGAAAAAATTGATAAAATACAGGTAAAAAATTTTGAAAACTATTCAAATCTATTAATTAATCATGAAAATAATATATTTCTTGATCCGCCTTCAGAATTTCAAAGTATCTGTAATGCTGATTATGATGATCTTTTAATTCATTTTCCAACAAATGAAAATACAATAAGTATAAAAAAAGTTATTGAACGTCACAAGAGTATTTGCTCCAAAATTAAGCAAGAAATCGTTGTTGGATGGGATAGTTCTCAAAAAAGCTGGATGCATTTATTAAATGCTGAAGGTGCTATTAATCCTAAATTATCTAATGTAATAAAAGCATTATCTGTTACAGTTGATTTTGGATCTTTATTTCTGAATAAGCACAAACAGCAATTAAAAGGTTCTATAGAGATGTCTGGTTTAATATCAGAATGGAATACAGACTGGAATAAAGAAAAAGATATAGTTAAAACAAAAATTGCAGAAGAGTTAGCTTCTGTGTCTGCTAAAGGCTGGAGAAAAAATGAATTATTACTCCATTTAAACAGATATCTTGATAATGTTGTTTGTCATGAAATGAGAACAGCATTAAATTATGCAATAAATATAGTTTTGTCCAATTTTTCAAATTTATGGCGGAAAAAAATAGGTCATCTATTTCCATTTAGAAACGCAGGCGTAACAAGTGTTTCCAATTATATTGATCAGGTAAGCACAATAAATATTTCAACTGCTTCATTAAGTAACCTGTATGATTTTTTTTTCGCACCTGAATATGGATTTGAAAGTCTGTCAAAAAATCTTGAATCACTTAGATCCTTATCATATGCCCCTGTTTTATCAAAAGAGCAGAACCAATTTATTGCAAGATGCAATGATTGGAAAAAATTCCTTTATGATAAAAGCGGTAAACCAAATGAGCATCAAATAAAAATATTTTTAAAACCACATAATTATGCAGGTTCTATTTTTACACAAATGCAAATACAAGGGCTAACTGAAGTTAATGTATATAAAATATTACGTTTCAGCGGTATATACAAAGAAGCTACACTTAACTGGAATCTGGCGTTGAATCCTAATTTTAGGTTCAAACTGATTAATGAGGAAACGAAAAGAAGCTCTACTCTTAATATAAATGGAAACAATCTATTATTACCGGGTTATCTTTATAAATATGGTCAAAAAAGTGTAGGTGGTATTAGTTGGGATTTAGTTGTAAGCTTTCCTTATGTTTCAAGAGAATATAAAAAAATGGTTGATGTGAAGCTTCGTTTTGATTGGGATGAAACAATTCCACCAATTATTAATTACTATTAAATAAAAAAATAAAAAGGATTAAAGATGAAAAATTTATACTTTTATTTATGGTTATTGTCTTTGCTATTTCTTGTTTCATGTGTATCTCCACAGTATGAAAATACAACAAAGGGTGCAGCTTATGGAGCTGCAACAGGGGTTTTTATAGGACAATACATTGGAAAGAATACGAATTCTACAATGACTGGTGCTGTTATTGGAGGAGCTGCAGGTACAGCAGCAGGTTATTTTTTTGATAAACAATTGTCTGATCTCAAAGCAAATATACAACGAGAAGGTAATATATTGATGATAATCTTGAATGGCGATGTAACTTTTGAAACTAATTCTTATCGCATAAATCCTGTTCTTCATTGTGAAATAGATCGAATAGCAGAGATTTTAAAAAAATATCAACATAACATTACAATAGAAGGGTATACAGATAGTTATGGCACGAAATCATATAATATGCGCTTATCAAAAAAACGTGCAGAATCTGTAAAGAAAGTACTGGTTGAAAAAGGAGTAAACCCATCAAGGATTAAAGTTATAGCCTTTGGAGAATTAAAACCAAGGGAATCGAATAATACAAATACTGGACGTCAGCTTAATCGCAGGGTAGAAATAAAAATATCTAAAAATGATTTAAAAGGAGAAGTATTAAAATATATACCTTCTGTGGGCAATAAAGATATTCTATCGATTCAGGCAATGAGAAAAGATCATATCAATTCTGAAAAAAACCTGAGGAAAATTTTTTATGAATCAGAAATGGATGATATTGAATTTTAGTTATTATTAATTAAATTTATATAGTTGAGGGATAAATGTTAGGGCTGTATTTTAAAAAATATAGAAAGTTGAAAATTCAAGTATTTGGTAAACTACCTATTTATAAAGATTATATTTCAATTATTACACAAACTGAGGCAATAAAATGGAAAGATTGGCTTTTAAAAAATTTCAGACACAGAGACGAATTACCTGCTGGACGATGGCCTTTTATTTTTCAATTTTCTAATAAATCATCCTGCCTGGTGGTTGGCCTTATTGAAAAAAGTTCAGATGGACAAAGAGTTTTCCCATTTAGCCTTTTTGTAGTTTGGTATAAGACAGGTATTAATAAGAATGACTTTTTAGAACGCTTTAACTTTATTTTAAAACATCTTGAAACAATAAGAAATGAATTAGAGAAAATAAAGAATATAAATGAATGTTATGAACATCTTAAAGGCAGGATGCTTCATATAGAAAACAAACAATGTAAAGGTAAGCTACAAAAAACCTCTTTTAATCTTAAATCATTTTACCCTAATCATAAAAATGCATGGCCTTTATTATTTGTTTGGCCAAAAACTAAAGGTAAGCAATGTTTTGTAATGGATAAAAATACGTCAATTTTTAAAAAATTTAAAGAATTGGAGGAAATAATGAATATTTCAGGTATTGAAGAAATCAAAGAAAGAATAGAGAATTGTTTATCACCCTTTAAGGGAAATAAATTACCTGTAGGAGAAAATGTTAAAGAACATGAAGATTACCAATTAATTAAAAATGAAATAGATAAGGTTACATTAGGAGGTAATGTTGACTGGAATGTTGTTATTGAAAACAGTTTAAAAATTCTTTCAGAAAGTTCAAAAGATTTAAATATAGCAGGGTATTTATGTCTTGGTCTATTTAAAAGATATGGTTATCAAGGGCTTCTATACGGGTTGATAATTTACTATGGTATAATTAAGAATTTTGAAAACGACAATTATTTTCCAAATAAAAAGTATGAAGGTAAAATTGATAAAAAAAAGACCGATATATTACGTAGAAATACAGTTAATATGCTAAATGAGCAGTTATTTGAATATCTTAAAATTCAAAAAGTTGAAGACAGTGATATAAAGTTTGTTTCAGAAATTTTAAAGATAATAGAAAATTTGATAAATGAGATTTCTGATATATCACCAGATAATCCCCCTTCATTGTCTCTTGTTTTTGATAAAATAAAAAGCTATCATGCAATTTTGGCTGAAAATAATATAAGCAAAAGTCAACAAACACATAAAGATAAGAATATAAATATTCAGAAAGATGTATTTAGCATGTTAATTGATATAGCGAATGAAATTTTTTCTAAGTCACCACAAAGTCCTATTTCTTATAAAATTCGGAGAATTGTAAAATGGAATAAAGATGGTATAAAGCTCCCCGAAATTAAACAAAATAAAAAAGATAAAAAAATAACAGAATTTCCCCCTCCAATAACAAATCGTAAATCACTCTTACCACCGAATAATCCACTTGAAATTATAAAACAATGTGAAGATATTTTTGTAAATAATGGAACATGGTGCCTTGACTTAAATCGTTACGTTGTTGAGGCGATGGAAAGATCAGAAGATGATTTTGATGATGCTATTGATGCAATAAAAAAAGAAGTATTAGCATTCGTAAAAAGATTTCCAGATGTATACGAGATGAAATATTTAAAAGGAATTCCATTTGCTGATCAAGAAACTAAAGAATGGATAGATGAAATTATTGAACTTAACGAAGGGACACCACAAAAGGATACAGTTATACCGATTAGTAGTGAATTTAAAACAAATTTCGACGAAGTTTGGGAATTAGTTAGAAAAAAAGATATTTCAGGTGCACTTGAATTATTGCAAAATGGAATATCAACAGGAATAGGACAAAAAAATGAATTTTATCATCGTTTGATTGTAGCTAAAATTTATTTTAAATACAACCGCGAAAAAGAATCTATTATGATATTAGAAAACCTTTTTATTAAAGCACAGTATTATCATCTTGAAGAATGGGAGCCAGAACTCTTTATCAATTTATGCCTTATGCTTGATAAGGCATATCGAAAAATTTCCAACGGAGCGTTATCTAACAAATTAGCTGAAATTCGAAAAATAATATTAAAATATGATTTCAAAATCCCTTTGGGTCTACCTGCAATTTGATACATTGCATGTATATTTATTTTACAAAATAAATATACAACTATAATTTTAATATCTTATAGATAAATTTATTGTCATATATAAAAATCTAATATTTAATTATTATACATATTTTAATTTTTTAACAAATAGTTAATATATCTTAAGGCTTTTAATTTTAAAGAAATATTACTTTTGTGGCTATATGGTACACTGATTGCTCAATATATATAAAAAAATAATATTTATTCTAAAATTTAAATCAAAGGAGATAAAATCATGAAGTTAGATTTTCATGGATCTAAAATAGAGTCAATAGTTAAAGAAAAAGCAGAAGCAAAAGATGGAGTGGCATTATCCTTGCCATTACGCCCTCTTTTAATTGCAAATGCTAATCCTCAACAAGAAGGTAGAAATCCACTTGAAGATACAGGAACTATCCATATTGATAGGGATAACATTAATGAAGTGATGGAAAGTTTAAAGATAAAACTAAATTTTTCTGTTGAGAATTGCTTGAGTGATAAAGCCGATAAACTCGATGAAATGTCTGTTAGTTTAGATTTAAATAAGATGAAAGACTTTCACCCCGATTCAATTGCAAAAAGTATCCCTGAATTAAAATTGATGCTTACAGTAAGAAAATTGTTAAGTGATTTAAAATATAGACTTATTACGAATAAAGAATTTAAAAAAGAGCTTAATATAATTATTAAAGATAGGGAAAGAGTTAATGCTCTTAAATCACAATTAGACAAATATGAAGAATTAGTAAACTCAGAATCAGATATTGAAATCTCAGAATCAGAATTAAAAGAAATAAATTCAGAACTAAAAAATTAAAAAGGAGAAAATTATGTTACTTCAAGAACAAAAACACAAAATAGTTACTACAAATGAAAATAAGTCTGAGTTAGATAGCTTATTAAGTAAAGTTAATATGAAAGCACCTCAAAAGCCTTTTGATCAAAATAATTTACCAGATGATGCTCCTACAAATGAATATGTAACTGCCGGAGTAAGGCATTTAATCGATAAAGTATTGATGCCTGACGCTCAAGTAGATAAAATAGATCAATTTCTTCTTGACTCCTATATCACAGAAATTGATAATAAAATAGAAGCGCAGTTAAATAAGATTATAGAGCATCCAGAATTTAAAGAGGTTGAAAAAACATGGAAAGGAATAAAATTTACTGTAGAACGATCTGATCATGGATTAGAGCTTCTAAACTATCCAAAAAAACTATTAATATAAGATTTTGAAGATGCACCAAGTATAGAAAAATCAGGATTATATAAACACATATATACTAAAGCATTTGATCAACCTGGTGCGATACCTTATACATATATGGCAGCAGATTATCAATTTAACAACTCATCTAATGATATTCAACTTCTTAAAAATATATCAAAAGTTGCTGCCTCTGCTCACTGTTTATTTTTTTCATCAGTTGATCATAATTTTTTTGGATTTAAGTCATCAGATGACATGTTGAAAGAAAATCTGAATAAAGTGTTTGATCAACATGAATTTATAAAATGGAATAGTCTTCGTTCTTCAGATGAATCACGTTATATTGGACTTGTTCTCAATAGATTTCTTCTAAGACTCCCTTATGGAGAAGATAATAAAGTAAAATCATTTAATTTTAAAGAAGATGTTCTGTCTGATTCAGAAAATTATCTATGGGGAAATCCTGTGTATGCCTTTATAGCTAATATAAATAAGGCTTTTGATGATAAAGGGTGGGGGCTGAATATTATAGGACCAGAGAATGGTGGAAAAGTTGAAAATTTACCAGTTCATATTTATAAAACACTTACTGGAAGTCATAAACGAATCCCCACAGAAATACTTATGAGCGATACAAAAGAATATGAATTTGCAAAAAGCGGTTTTATACCTTTAGTTGTTTATGAAAATCAAGATTTTGCAGTATTTTTTAGTGCACAGTCAATTCAAAAAGCTACAGGATATTACGATGATCATGATACAGCAAATGCAAAGCTTGCTGCAAACATACCCTATATGTTGCTACTTTCACGTATAGCACATTATTTAAAAATAAAATTACGCGAAACAACAGGTAAGAGTATTGATCCAGAAGCAATAAAAAATGGACTCACACGCTGGCTAAATAATCTAAAAAGCGAACGTCCTGATAATACCTCCAAACGTCCTTTGAAAAATTTTAATTTAGAGATATCCTCATACGATGATTCTCCAGGATATTACCATATTATGATGTCAATTGAACCTCATATTCAGTTAAAAGGCGTCCATGTAAATCTAAAATTGGTTGCGCAATTAAACAAAAAAAAGGAATAATTTTTTTCAACTGTATACACTCATAAGGATAAATTAAATATGCGACATTATGATTTATTGGAAACACTTATTGGTGGTCCTATTTTTTCTAAAGATAATAATCAAGATGGTCTTGCATGGTCAATACGAAATAATCTTAAACTTATTTTCAATACAAGACGGGGAAAATTGAAATTTTTCCCCGACTATGGTGTTCCTGATTTATCCAATGTTAATAAAGATAAAAACTTAACACAATATTCATTTCTTATTAAAGAAACAATTAAAAGATATGAACCGCGTCTTAATAATATTGAAGTAATGCTAGACAAAAATAAAGATGGGGTGTTTATTGCATCGTTTTTACTAACTGCTGAAATGACAACAGATGGATATAATGAATATCCAGTTGCCTTTAATATAAAAGCAACTGTTGAAGGCCAAATTGATATTAAAGAAAAAATGCTCGAATAAATGGAGTTTAGGAGATTTTTTGTTTATGAATATTATAAAAAATAATCGAATATATCTGAATGACTTCTACCAGACTTTGTTTCTTCTATTTATATTTTTCTTATACTAAGTTTCTGGCTTCGTAAATTTTTATTGTGAGTTATATAACCTATCCAAGTTATTTAGGATAACCGCTACATCTGGATGATTTTTACCAAATCTTGCTTCTCTTATTTCTAATGCTCTTTTGTACAAAGGCTCTGCTTCTGTATAATTTTCTTGTAATTGGTATAATTCAGCTAAGTCATTGAGGGTATTCGCTACATTTGGATGATCTTTACCAAGTTCTGCTTCATATATATCTAATGATCTCTTAAACAAAGCAACTGCTTCTTCATATTTTTCTTGTACTTTATATAAAATAGCCAAATAATTGAGCATAGTTGCAATATAAGGATGATTTTTGTCTGGTTGTTTTTCTTCTATCTCTAAAGCTCTTTCACAAAAAATTTCAGCCTTTGTATATTTTTCTTGTGAGTTAAATAAAAAAGCCATATCCATTAAAATGGTTGCTACATACGGATGATCTTTACCAAATTTTGCTTCTCTTATTTCTAATGCTCTTTTATATAAATGCTCTGCCTCTGTATAATTTTTTTGCAATTGGTATAATTTAGCCAAGTCATTGAGGGTATTCGCTACATCTGGATGATCTTTACCAAGTTCTGCTTCTTGTATATCTAATGATCTCTTAAACAAAGCAACTGATTCTTCATATTTTTCTTGTGCTTTATATAAAAGAGCCAAATAATTCAGAATAGTTGCAATATAAGGATGATTTTTGTCGGGTTTCTTTTCTTCTATCTCTAAAGCTCTTTCACAAAAAATTTCCGCCTTTGTATATTTTTCTTGTGAGCTAAATAAAAAAGCCATATCCATTAAAATGGTTGCTACATATGTATGATCTTTACCAAATTTTGCTTCTCTTATTTCTAATGCTCTTTGATATAAATGCTCTGCCTTTGTATAATTTTTTTGTACTTGGTATAGTATAGCTAAATCATTGAGGGTATTCGCTACATCTGGATGATCTTTGCCAAACTTTGCTTCTCTTACCTCTAATACTCTTTTATACAAAGGCTCTGCCTCTGAATATTTTCCTTGTAAATAATATAAAAAAGCCAAATCATCTAGAGTAATTGCTATATCTGGATGATCTTTGCCAAACTTTGCTTCTTTTATCTCTAATACTCTTTTATACAAAGGCTCTGCCTCTGTATATTTTCCTTGTGAATTATATAAAACAGCTAAGTTATTGAGGATAATTCCTATATCTGGATGATCTTTGTCAAGCTTTGCTTCTCTTATCTCTAATGCTCTTTTATACAAAGACTCTGCCTCTGTATATTTTCCTTGTGAATTATATAAAACAGCTAAGTTATTGAGGGTAGTTGCTATATCTGGATGATCTTTGTCAAGCTTTGCTTGTTCTATTTCTAATGCTCTTTTATACAAAGGCTCTGCCTCTGAATATTTTTTTTGTGATCGGTATAATTCAGCTATATTATGTAAGATAGTTGCTACATATTGATGATTTTTGCCATATTTTAATTCTCTTACCTCTAATGCTCTTTTATACAAAGGCTCTGCCTCTGCATATTTTCCTTGTGAATTATATAAAAGAGCTAAATTATTGAGGGTAGTTGCTATATCTGGATGATCTTTGTCAAACTTTGCTTCTCTTATCTCTAATACTCTTTTATACAAAGGCTCCGCTTCTTCATATTTTTCTTGTGAAGAATATAAATAAGCCAAACTATTTAGGATATTTGCTACTTCTGGATGATCTTTGCCAAACTTTGCTTCTCTTATCTCTAATGCTCTTATATATAAAGACTCAGCTTCTGCATATTTTTCTTGTAATTTATATATGAAACCCAAATCATATAAGGTAATTGCTACCTTTGGATGATCTTTGCCAAACTTTGCTTCTCTTATCTCTAATACTCTTTTATACAAAAGCTCAGCCTCTGAATATTCTTTTTGTAAATCATATAAAAAAGCCAAGTTATTAAGTATATTTGCTGTAATTGGATGACCTTTACCAAAAATTTTTTCAAGTATTAATAAAATTCTTGTTAATAAATATTTTTTCATATATACCCCTGAAAATAAGTTTTAGAAATTTTTTTAATTATTTAAAAATATTCATTTTAAATAAAATAATATTTAAAATAAATTATTTAAACTTATCATCTTCTTTAATAAAAATCAATTGTGTGAAAAAATAAGAATAGTGAACATTTGTTTGATTTGATATTCTAAATAACCCTCCTATAGTATTACATTAATTAAGACAAAGGAGGGAATAAAAGATATAAAAAAAAATTAAAAAAAATTTTTTCCTTTCTTTAAAGATCGTGGGGGATCTCGGGTTTAAATTCTTTTATTCCCTCCTTTATCTTACTTTGTATCTTTCCTGTTAATAGCAATATTCAATCAATAGAAAATTGGATAAGTATTAAACATATAGTCTTAAACCATTTATTTTACATTAAAATTCTGCATATTATATTTAATGAAATTATTATAAATGTATTAATTCGATACACTTATAATAATTTTATTTCTTTGCCTTTCAAGATAACTACTGGATTTTTTTTATAATATATAAACTATCTATTTTATGGCATATGTGTTGCTCATAAAAAATAATACAAAATGATAATTTAGAACAAAATGATTTTTTTTCTATTAAATAAAACTTAATTAAACAAAGGAGATTTTTTATGATTAAAAGAAAAAACAAATCCATGCTCTATTTGATTATGTTTATTTTAATAATGAATTTATCAAATGTCACATTTAGTGAAGATCATTATAATAATGATAATCAAAATATAATTATGCAGATACAAGAATATAAAGCAAAATATCAACTTAGTCTCTACAGGTCTTCAAAGAAAATACTTACACATAGTTCTAATGAAAGGATTCTTAGGTACGGGGGGAATCCAATTCGTTTAATTGCATATGGAGCCTATGGCATTATTTCTGAAAAAGATTTTGATTTATCTAATTTTCTTAACATATTATATAATAATAAAATTAACTTTGTAAGAATATGGATAAATTACCATTGGACTAATAGTATGTCCCCTTTTTCTAAAGGTGAAAAATATAATTTAAATTTGCATAGTGAATTATATTTTATAAGGCTTAAAAATTTTGTCAGAGAGGCTGAACAAAAGGGAATTATAGTACAGGTAAATTTGTTTGATGCTTGTGCATTTAATGGCGGAAACAGAGATTGGGGGAATAATCCATATAATCAATCACAAAATGTTAATGGTTTTATTTCAGATAGTTATTCTAATAGTAGAAAAAAAATATTTAATCAAATAGCAGGACCGGTTTGGGATGTTAACAAAAAACTTATTGATAAAGTTACAATGACACTAAAAGATTTTGGTAATGTTATTTATGAAGTTATGAATGAGCCTGCATATAATCATACAATGTTTGATCAAAATTTTCATATGGCTGTTATTCAAACTATAAGAGAAAACCTTAAAGGAGGTATTGGTAGTAAAGTCATATCTGTGAATTTATATATTCATAGTGATATTTCATGGGCTAACCGTCCTGAAATAGATGTTGTATCATTTCATGTTAAGCCTAATGAGGTTAATTTTTGTAAAAAATTATATCTTCCTAATAAACCAATTATTATTAGTAATGATGGGGATTTCTCTCAAATTAATAGTATGCAAACAATGGATAATCATAAAGGATTAGATATAAAAAAACGTGAACAAAGAACAATAGATTTTATTAATAATATTTTTTCTAATGATACAATTGGTTATTATCATTTTGAATTTTTAGATAAGGGATTATATGGCAAGTCCTGGCGTACAGAAGATTATAATCCGAGCTTAAATAATGTCGAGCCCAGTATTTTGAATATACTGAAGTCACATATTCCTATTAACCCTGATATTTGTGTACCACCACATTCAGGAGATTGGATTGTTAATAATAGTTGTACTTTATATAATCATGCAAAAGTAAATTCAAATGTTATTGTTGAAGAAAATTCACTTCTAACAATCGATCCTAATGCCTCTTTAGATATAGATCTTAGCAGAAATTATTTATTAGTAAAAAAAGGAAGTGGAGTGCTTGTTAAACATGGGGGTAAAATATACTAATATTAATTAATTAATTAAATATATATATAATAAGAATAAAAAAAGGAGAATGAAAATGAATATAAAAATTTTTTTAAATACTTTGGCTATTATTGCCACAATTTTTTCTTTACTTACAAGTGTAAACGCTGAATCTACAGATGGTCCTTTAATAATTAATAATACAGGTAAACCTAACAGCTCTTGGACAGATCGTAATAGAGGACTTCTTATTAGACGATATCAAGATAATAATGAGTCTCTTTCAATGTCTCTTGATTGGGGGACAGCATATTTTGATTTATTAAGTAATGATTCAAGAGGTAGATTTGATTTTAGAATAAAATCTACTGATGATGAAGGAAATGGTTATGAAAATGACAAAACCTTAATGAGAATAGAGGGTAATAGATTTGGTGGAGATATTGATATTTTTGGTAATTTTGGTGTATATTATGATAAAAATGAATCTCCTCTTATAAGTGTAAAAAACGATAAAAAATTAGGTGAAGTTTTCATTAATACTGATTTAGAAATAAGTAATGGAAGCTTACAACACAATTTTACACAAAAACACCCAGCTCTTTTTCGAAGAGTTCATAGAGATGATCAAGTTCTGGCTGTTAGTGTTAAGGATAAAATAGCTCAATTTTTATATGTAAACGATGAAAGTGATGGACAAATAGATTTTGAAATTCGTAATACTGATACAGAAAATAGTGATGGTAGGGATAAAAACTTCAATATACTTATGAGTATTGTAGGTAATAAATCTGGTGGAAATGTTGATGTTAAATGTGATCTAAAAGTTAAACGTAATATTGTTTCTGATGGTGATATTTGTATTGGAAATTGTAATTAAAAATTTCAAAATGATACTTAAATAAATGGGGCTTAGGAGATTTTTCATGAACAATTATCAAAAAATAATCGAATATTTTGAAGAAAAAATGTTAGAGTATGGTAGACAGCACCCAACTCAAGCAGCAGCTCTTTTGAGTGGTCATCGTTGTCCTTATACAAAACATCTTATCGAAGCTTTTTGTTTTATAGCATCTCATATTGAAGATCAAATAAATGATGATTTTAATAAATTAGCCCAACAACTCATTGAGATTATCTGGCCCCATTATATGTATCCTCTGCCTTCATCAGTAATTCTTGAATTTAAACCAAAGCAAGGATCAATAAAATCTTCTCAAACTATAAAAAAAGGAACAGAGGTTTTATCTGTAATGATCCCAGATGATAAAGGTTTTCCATGTAAATTTACAACATCATCTTCTATTCTTGTCAGGCCATTAAATATAAGCAAAGTGGAAAAAATTCGAAATGAGGATCATGATATATTACAATTAGTATTTTCCAAAAATAAACATATAACATGGGAAAATATTGGAAAACAGCCTTTAAAAATATATCTTCATGGTGATCAACGCATAGCTTTATCTCTTTACTATTTTATTTTAAAAAAAGTAAAAAGTGTGTCTGTAAAGTGGTCTAAATTTACAAAAGATTTTACCCCAGATGTTTTTCAATCTGTCATAAGTAATTTGGATGAAAATTTTTCATTATTCTCATATCCTAAATATTCATTTAAAGGCTTTCAATTACTTGAAACTTATTTTAATTTTCCTGAAAGTCTCCGCTATATAAAATTAGATATATTATCGCAATTGGATATACCTGATGAAATTTCAGAATTTACTGTTAATTTAAAAATGGAATATAATAATTTTAGCCCTGGTATATCCAATTTCAAATTGAATTGTGTGCCAGCAACTAATCTTTTTGATGATGATGCATCCTCTGATCCAATTAAATTTGATAATAGTAAATCCGTGCATGAAATAAAGATAAATCAAGAATATGTCAACCATAGATTCCCTATATTTGTTAGACGTGTAATAGGATCTAATAAAAATAAAAGATTTGAATATCACCCATTTATTTCCTATCGCCATGAACAAGATGATAAAAGTTCAGGTTATTATCTATTGAAAAGACAGTATGATAAAAATGGACAGCCAAAAATTTTAATACAAATTATTAGTTCTAAAAATAAAAAGATTAATGAAACCATTTCTCTTAATCTTTCATGTAGCAATGGTTATCTGGCAAAATTGCTTGGACCTGGTGATATTAAAATTATTGACTCAACAGGGCTTGATTTTGTTGAGGTTCAAAATATAACAGCACCAACAGAATCTGTATATCCTAAAATTGAAAACAAAGAATTATGGACATTAATTAATGCGTTATCATTAAATTATTTATCACTAAATAACGTTGAATATGTAAAAAAACTGCTATTATTGTATGATCGAAAAAAGGATATTGCTAATCAAAAACGAATATATGGAATCGATTCTGTTCAATTATATTCTAAGCCAGTAAGAAAAATAATTAAAGGATGTATAGTTTATGGCCAATTAATGGATATAATATTAAACAATAATAATTTTACAAATAATGGAGATATGTTGATGTTTTCTGAAATATTTTCAAAGATTATATCCATGTACGTTTCAATAAATTCTTTTTGTAAAATTCGAGTTAGAAAAAAAAATGAAAAGGAGAATTTTTACGAATGTCAAATAAAGGGAGAACGATCAATATTATAAATGAAACAAATATACCTTTAGCTGCATTGGATGATTTGTGCTGGACTATTTATCTTCTTGCAAAAGATGTAGGGATTGAGAACATAAGGTTTCGTTCTAATCCCATAATGAAATGTTCCGCAAGAGAAGTAGAATCCATTAAAAAGATTTCATCAATGGATACAAAAAATATCAAGTATGAAATATTGCTAAATAAAGGCGGTCTTGATCATGTAACAGGTCTTTTACCACCATGGCTCACTGAAATATTGGCAGGTAATTTTATTGAATATCATAATAATAATTTGGAAAACGTAAAAGCATTAGATGATTTTCTAAATATTTTTTCGCATTATATTGTCAGGCAAATATATCTCGTATTCATCAAAAATCAGCCTGCTTTAGAGTATCAAGCAGGTGGAAAAGATCAGATTTCAAAAATTTTATTTTCCTTCCTTGGAATTTCAGAAAATAACGAATTATTAAATACTTCCAGATTGCTTTCTTATGTTGGTGTGTTAGGTAACCATCAGTCCAGATCTGCACAAGGACTGCAGGGTATTTTGAGTGACTTTTTTTATGATACAATAATTGAGGTAAAAGAATTTATTCCACGTAAAGTAAAAATTTCTAAAGATGATATAATTTATTTTGGTAAACAAGATGTAAAACTTGGAGGAGATCATATTTTGGGAAAATGGATAAAAGATGTATCTGGTTTTTTTCGTATTGTTATTGGTCCTATGAATTATAGTCTTTTTAAAAAATTTCTGCCTAAAGAAAATAGATTCAAATCGCTTGTTAAATTTGTAAAAATTTATGCTCCTCCTCAACTTTCATGGGATTTAATATTGAAGGTAAAATGTGAGTCATTACCCAATATGTGTTTTGGATCAGGTAGCTTAGCTCAAGATGTATGGTTTATGCCTAAAAAAACGAAATTTCAAAATTCAAAATTTGAACAATATACCTGTTTATCAAAAAACAAAACTGTGTATGATGTTGTTATCGATCCTAAACTATTAGAAACTTAAATATTTATATCTGCTTTAATTTAGGTGATTTCCAGAATATAGCAAAAATAGGAATCTATTGTTGTTTAAATATTTTTTTATTAGATATTGCTGCTTGTAGTTGGTCAATAAGTTCTTCAAGATTATAACTATTATTTGATAAACATTTTTGTATTATTCGCGAGAACGATTTATGAATTTGTGTATTTAGTTTATGCAATGGTTTATTATTAGTATCATCATAATTTTTATTGCTAATAAATTCATACAAAAGAACTCCTATAAAATTTACAGGATTAAATATTTTTGAATTTTCAGAATCTATAGCTTTTAGTTTATCACTTTCAAAATTTATAAACATTAAAGGACAGCGATTATCTGAAGGTATAATAATATTTTCAGACGAAAAGCTAAAGTCTATATCTTGTTGATGTAAAAATATCAGCAATTCACATATATTAATAATTTTTTTTATATAGGATTTTATCTGTGCTTGTTTTGGTTTGGGGTGTTTATCCATATATTCTTGTAAACTGATACTTTCTATCCATTCAATTGCTATCCATAATCGATCACCATAAATCATATGTCCATAAATTTCTGGTGTAGCAATAATTTTTCTTACTTTATTACTTATATGTATCCCATCTTGAATTAACTTTTTATAATTATTATATTTATCTTTATTTAAAAATGGGCTAAAGTGATATTGCTTAATTAAAACTGTCCTATCTGTAGATGAATCTAAAGCTTTAAAAGTTTGACATCTTGAAAAACTATAATCAAAACAATCAATTTCATTTTGAATTTTATACCTTCCAATCATTTCGCTTTTATGTTCATCGTTAAAATCCAAGATTTCGGTTTCTTCATCTTCCACTTTTTTTTGAAAAAATTTAAGCAGGCAAACATTTTTTGCATAGGGAGGTCCGCCGAGTGAAATTTTTTCTTCATCTTTTAATTTCAAAGGTAAGTCAATTTTTTTTCCATTTACAAACGTGCCATTTGAACTATTCAAATCTTCAATAAAAATCCCTTTTATATATCTATTTATTAGAGCGTGTTTTCGGCTTATTTGTTTATATTTTGGAGGAATACAAATTTCGCACTCTGTACTTCGTCCAATTAAAATTTTGTCATGACATAAACTATAATTCATTGTTTCATTACCCTGTTCAATTAAAGAAAAACTGGCATATGGCTTTTGTTCTGTCGGAACCAATTTTTTCAGTTGTTTCCACTCAACAGCTTTAAATAGCTCTTCAACTATATAAATCATGTCTGAATCATTTATTAAATAAGGTTCAAATTGATGTCCGATTTTTTTTTCTTCTTCAAAATTTAATCCTGCAACCCAATCTGGTATATCCGAAGGTTTTAATATTTTGAAACGTTCCCAAGTCTCTGTCGTAGCATTATATATTGTTTTAAATGCATCAAAATCAGCCATCGGATTTGTAAAACAAACAGCTGTATTAAATTTAAATTTCATGAAAGGATATTTTTTAAGTTCTTGTGTCAGTTTGTCTCGAATTTCTTTGGCATAGCCTTGTACTTGCTCATGAGGATTATTGTATCGAGATGAGAATTTGATTGGTTGAACCCCTGCATACCATTTTGATAATTTTTGAGAAATTACTCCAGGGTAATCTTTTAGTTCGATTACCCCAATGCCTCGCTCTGTTAATACCAACAGATCAGCAGGTGCATTTTTTATATTTAAATTGGCAATTATGAAATACAAGCTATCATGATGATTATAACAAGAATAAATATCTTTTATAATATCTATAATACTTGACGTTTCATGCGAATACATAGGTGGATTTTCTTTAGATAAAAAATTTTTACTGGTATAATATTTAACTGGCATAATTATTATATTCTTATAATGTTTTATAATTAAACAATGTTCAATTTGATATTGTTTATTTATTGCGTTATTAAAATTTTACTATAAATGTTAAATTTAATTAACTAACTATAAATGTTAATAATAGGTCAATTATAAAAAATTTTTTATTATATAATGAAAAAAAAAAATGTTCAATTTGTTTACTATAAATGTTAACAATAGGTCAATTATAAAAAATTTTTTATTATATAATGAAAAAAAAATGTTCAATTTGAATACAATAAATATCAACATAATTTTTTTA
>Ga0272440_1001201_pt1 | contig 21568 bp, 18 predicted proteins | sample SSMMMBAug17_FD_192440 | JGI IMG/M metagenome (GOLD analysis project Ga0272440, IMG submission 192440) | Marine sediment archaeal communities from Little Sippewissett salt marsh, Falmouth, MA, United States - SSM-MMB-Aug17 | ecosystem: Environmental > Aquatic > Marine > Wetlands > Sediment ...
TTCAATAAATGTATCAGGGCCTTTAATAAACTTTGGTTCCATTCCTTCATTTTTTCCAACCCCATCCTTTTGAAAGGAGCCAATAACAACAGCCTGTTGTGGAATTCCTAATCGATCTCGGGCAATCTTTTTTGATTCTTTTGTTTGTACATTAAAAAAAGAAGGATTCACTGCAATTGGTATTAAAAAAACTTTATGAGGGGCGATTCCTGTTTCCAAGACATAATTTTTCATCTTTGAGTGGGATACCTGGATTCTGGAAATATGTCGATTATATTTTTTTAAATTATTATAACATGTCATTGCAATAGGTTCACCTGATCCGGGGTATCCATGAAAATATGAAAAAGCAATTTTTGAATTTATCGAAGAAAAAAGTAGATAGGTTATTGGGTTTAATAAAATATACTTACTTGCATAAAAAATTGATTGCCTGATAAAACCAAAGCTTAAAGATTCATTTGTTTTAATCCCTAATTGTCTTGCAATTTCTTTTATTTCCTTAATTTCCCAAGACAAAACCCAATTTGATTGATCTCCAATAAAAAAAAGCTGTGAAAAAGCAGGGCCATTGACTATTGAATCATAGATATTTTTAAATCTTTTTTGAATATTCAATTATTTTATTCCCTTACTCGAAAAATAATCAAGGTCACTCTCAACCATTTCACATACAAGTTCATTAAAAGTATAGCCTGGTTTCCAGCCGAGTTTATCATTCGCTTTTTTACAATCACCCAATAAAATATCTACTTCAGCGGGTCTAAAAAATTTTTTATTAATAACAACATAATCTTTATAGTTAAGGCCAACATGTAAAAAAGCTTTTTCGCAGAATTTTCTTACAGAATATGCTTTTCCCGAACTTACGACATAATCATCAGGTTTCTCTTGCTGAAGCATTAGCCACATCGCCTGAATATAATCTTTTGCATGTCCCCAATCTCTTTTCGCGTCTAAATTTCCTAATTCAAGCTTATTTCTCATGCCCAATTTGATCATTGCAACATGAGAGGTTATTTTTCTTGTAACAAATTCAAAGCCTCTTCGAGGAGATTCATGATTGTATAAAATTCCATTACAGGCAAATAGATTGTATGCTTCTCTATAATTACGGGTTAAATCAAAGCCAGCGACTTTTGATATGCCATAAACAGAGCGAGGATGAAAGTGTGTATTTTCATTTTGTGGCGTTTCATGTACTTTTCCAAACATTTCGCTTGAGGCAGCAAAATAAAATTTTGAAGTGGGCATTAAATCATGAACTGCTGAAAGCATGTAATGCACACCTGATATGTTTGATTGAAGGGTTGAAAATTCATCTTCAAAGCTATAGGAGACAAAACTTTGTGCGGCTAAATGATAAACTTCATCTGGCCTTACAGTGGCGACTGCTTTAAATATTGATGGATAACTTTCTAATGAGCCTGGAATAAGTTCAATGTCATCAAGTATATCTATAATTCTGCTCATTCGATGTTGCTCATCTTCAAGGGCAACCCGCCTGACTAATCCATACACCTTATATCCTTTTTCCAGAAGGAATTCAGCAAGATATGACCCATCTTGTCCTGTAACCCCTGTAATCAGTGCTTTTTTCATCAAATATTTCCAAAATTTTTATGTCAATTAATTGTTGATAATTGCTGCTTACCTTAATCATGAATGTAGATTTTTCTCAATCTTTCTATAAAACTTTTTTCAATATCATTTGGTTCGTAAATAATACGTTTTCTATTCACTAAATTCCTTTTATATGTAAAAAGTATTAAATCACGATTACCGATTTGCAGGATTGTTATATCAGGTTCAACAAATTTAGAGCGTTCAATAAATAATGACAATGAATCAGAAATATAGTATCCGGCTCTTGCCGCATTAATAAACTCTTTATCGGGATAGAAATAATTCAGGTAGCCTGGATAAGTATGCGAATTTGGAACATATGGGCCATAGGTATATGATGGCCCCATGATTAATATTCTTTGCTTTTTTTTGGGAAAGAATAAATCATAATCCATTCGTAAACCTTGGGAATTGGTTTTTAAACGGTATGGAAGCTGACGCTTTTCTTCTTTAATAACATCTAAATTGGGTTGTAAATCGCCAAAAAATTGCGTGGCTTCTGTAAAATGATAATCTGTTCGATAATGATCAAATTGATATTTTATGAACTGCCCAATTTTTTCTGCAATCATTCTATTTCCAAATCTGGATAAGTGGCTATCTTCCGGTAATAATTTCAATATTTCTTTTGGATATTTATCTATTAAATACTGAAAATTAATAAAAGGAACATTGTTTTCTGCGCATATATTAATGAAATATTGACTTGCTATGCGATTAAATCGTTCAGATATATATTCTTCATCATATGAAGGGATGTATATTACACAAAATTTTGCACCAACTTGATTTACGTGTTTTGCAAATTCTTTCAAGTTGTGTGCAAAAATGGCTTTAAACTGTGCAAGTAATTCTTTACCTGAATCATTCAGTAATTCTTTAATCAAGTTTTTTTTGATAACTTCAGGCAAAACAATTTGATTACCTTTATATTGAGCAACTTTTAACAGTACTCTATACTTTGTTTCTTTATAGAATGAAATAATTGCCAGACTATTTTTCCCAAATTTTTGAAAGTAGAGAAACCTAAGTGAAATCTCGAAAACACAAAAAATAATCAATAATGGCAGAATAGAAAATAATAGTTTTTTACCTACAGACCAGTTTTCAATATTTCTAACATCATTACCTATCTTTTCGCTTTTCATAATTATTCCTTTAAAAATCGAAGTATATAAATTTTTCAGAACTACCTGTATTCAAAGTTATCGAAAGTATCCATATTAGAATTATTAAATTCCAAACAATAAATTTGCTATATTTTTGAATAGTTTGCTGTATCAAGAACTGATTATCAAATTTATGAACACAAAAAAATAGTAAAATACAAAAAATTGGAAACATATTGATCTGAAAAAAATGAAACCCATCTGAATATTGTCCTGTAAACAAACCTATGAAAAAAAGTTTAGCTTTTTCTAAGCTATCTACACGAAAAATAATCCATGTAGCAGCGATAAAATGAAATGTTATAATAATACGGATCCATTCAGGGATTTTTGTTCTTTTTATATTTGAAATAATAATACCAAACCCATGCATAAGCCCCCAGATAATAAATGTCCAATTCGCACCATGCCAAATCCCTCCAATTAACATTGTAATTAATACATTTTTGGCCTGAGCAATACAGTTATTTCTATTTCCGCCTAAAGGAATATATACATAGTCTCTTAACCAGTTTGACAGTGTAATATGCCATCTACGCCAAAAATCTTTTACAGAAACCGCAAGATAGGGTTGTTTAAAGTTGTTAGGCAGGGTGATACCTATAATTTGTGATGAACCAATTGCCATGTCGGTATATCCACTAAAATCACAATAAATTTGAACAGAAAATCCATATAATGCCAACAAATAGTGCCAAGCGTTCAATCCATTTGCATTGTTAAAAACAGGATCAATAATTTCAGCAATCGGATCGGCAATTACCATTTTTTTAAATAAACCTACCGAAAAGATGGTCGCACCAAGTATAATTTGATTTTGTGATATATGCAGTCTTTTTTCTTCAAGCTGAGGAATAAGTTCTTTAGGTCTGATAATAGGACCAGCAATTAACTGTGGAAAAAATAATGTATAAGAAGAAAAAAGTGACCATTTATTAACAACATAAAAATTATGTAAGTAGACATCAATCACATAAGCCATCATTGTGAAGGTAATGAATGATATCCCTAAAGGTAATGGGTAATTAAATACTAGATCATTACAATTAAAAAATATGCACAATACCTCATTATACAAAAAAAGAGTATATTTAAAAAACAATAATGGGAGAACAAGGGAAATTATAACAACTATAAGACGATATTTCCTATAATTTTTTTTCTTTTCATTATTTATCCATAATGCACCCCAAAAAGCTATGAAAATAAGAACGTAAGGCATCCAAATGTAATAAGGATACCAGTATGCATAAAAAATGGTACTCCCAACCATGATTAAATATAACTGATGATTTGATTTCAGGCTGTGTTGAAAGATACAATAGATTAAAAAAAATATAAAAAAAACAGGCGAATTGAATAGCATTTTGCATAAATTTCCAACAATTATTTTGTTTCAAATATGAAAGGATAGATAGCATCCGCCATAATTTGGTGGCCAAAAGCATTTGGATGTGGATCACCGGGCATTGCCCATAATTGTTTGGTCCCAATATCAGCAAAATATGGGAGAAGATCAAGATATTTAAAACCATACTCATAAGCGATTTGTTTCATTGTTTGGTGAATCAATAAAAAGGGATATTTGTTTAGATTATGTATATCAGGTGTCATTACAAAAAAAACATTAATATTATTTCTTATTGCATAATTACTTAGACGCTTTAATGATTTTCTCATAGCGATAAAACCACTGGCATTTTCATTATAAACTTTTTTATAGTGTTGAATCAATGTATCTTCACCTGAACTGAAAAACAATCTATTATAAAGAATGTACAATGTAACTGCAAGTTGATAGTTTTGTAAAAAAAAATTTCCCCTCCCCGGATTTAATGTTTCAGCATCATTGATAAAATATTGAAGGACGATATCTGTTGGTTCAATATCTTTAAGTATAGTAAAAAAGCGTTCGACATACCTTACAGTATTGTAGTTTCCTATACCTGCGTTCAAAATTTTTGCTTTTATACTATTTGTCCTGCACTTTTTTTGAATCAGAGATGTTAGTAACTTTTCTTCACTCACTCCCCATCCTAAAGTAATGGAGCTTCCTAAAAATAATACTTTACGTCCAACATCTTTTTCGAAGGAAAAGTCTTCACCGCGCAATCCTATATTGTTAATGCATATTTCAACAGATTGTAATGTTGCACATCTAGATCTAACATGTTCATGCCCTAATATTCTGTTATTACTTTTCTTTTTTAATGTCTTAGCATATTTCCACATTTCTATATCATAATTCTTCATAGAACAATTTTTTACCCTGAGTAAGCCTTCAGATATAAAAAGCATAATTGTTACTGTTACGATTAAGAGTAGTATTGATGATAAGCTTTCAAAATATTTGTTTTTCATTTTTTTATTGACTCCAAATAATTCATTCAAAATAAGGAAATCTGGAAAAATTAGTTACCCCATTCAGAACAATTTTCATTGTTGTCTTCAATAATTCTCTATTTTTTAAATATAGAGGCTACGCATAAATTAAAATTATCAAGGTAGAGATCAATATATTGATAATATTTTTAAAATAATACAATATATAGTAGCTACTTAGTAATTGTAACATTATTAGAATTTGTAAATCTAACAATTGTGATTACTACTGAAATAATATTGTTACTAAGCAATTAATAATACTAAATATATTGTTACAACTCAATAAAGTATATGATAAAATTTGTTATTATTGTATTAATTACTATATTAAAAAGTACAATGCGAAATATATGAAGGTAGTAAATAGTACTTCTTTAATTTAAATTTGATTTTCTTGGTAGTATTTAAGTAGTATTATTTTACAATTAAATTTGAGATTACAATATTATAAACCAAAGGATTTATTTATTAAAATTAATTTATGCGTCCTCTCTATATACTGATAAGGTTAAATGGTAATTATTTAACCATTAATTTTTACCTTTATAATTTTCTCAGGATAACAGTGCCTTTTTCAGTATCATTCAGTTCATAAGTAAAGATATTATACAATTCAAGCCATTTATTTATGATTTCTTTCTCTCCTTGTCGATTTGCATCATCAAGAACAATGACAGCATCATCACTAAGATAATCATACAGCAAAGGCAGTGCCGGGTATCTTACATCTGAAGAATACCTTCTTGGTGGACCATCAATAACCAGGAGATCTATTTTACTTGGTATCGTTTTTAAACTTTTTGTTTCATACCAATTATAATTTTTGTTATCAATAACAATTGATTTTAAAGGGGCAAATATAACTGAAGCATAATTTTCTAGTCCATGAATTTGAACATTTTTTCTTGTGATATCCAGATATTTTTTTTCATGATCCAGTGACCAGATATGACCACTCCCTAGTTTTTTTATACAATAACTGATAATCAAGGTTGAAACACCACTCCCACATTCCAGGATCACTTCAGGTTTATTTTCTAACATAATAGAGACGAGAATATTTGCAAAATCAGGAGCTATTGCTGCCCCTCTCATTTTAGGTAAAGGTCTAGTAATATTAATAACAGAAACTAGGTTGATATATGACTCAATCTGATTATAATCATTTATTTGATTTTGTTTGGCATAACTGTTCTTTCTTTTTTGTAATATTATAGAATAATTATGTAAAAATAAAAGTAACAGCACTTCAATTATTGATAAAATTATTATCATAGTATCAACAAAAAGAAATGTACAGAGTAGTAAAAGCAAGAAATAAAACAGATTTAGTAATAAAATCATGTAGAATTCATGTTTTTCAATATGAAACTTTATTAGTAGTTTTTTTACTTTTGAACGAATTCTCATATTTGTGACATTCCTTGTATGAAATAATATAATTGGACAATTGGGCATGAAAGACTATTACTGTTCTCGAAGCCAAAGATAAAAAACTATAAATGCAAATAGCAAGTGTGAATATTGGATCTCTTGATTTCCTTTTTTAACCTTATCACCCATATGATTAAGAATCTTAATATTAAAAAAACCAGAGTGTTGAATAATAGAAGACTGTAATGCTTCATCAAATAATTGATTTAGAATACTTTTCAACCATCGATTTACAGGTAACATAAAGCCTATTTTGGGTCGATAAACAAAAGATTCAGGCATGCTTCTATGAAGTAAATGTTTTAAAACTACTTTTCCAGTTTCATGTTTAAATAAAAAACGAGGTGGTATATTCCAGGCATAATCAATAATGTTGTTATCAAGAAGTGGAACGCGAGCTTCAAGAGAATGTGCCATGCTCATGATATCAACTTTTGTAAGAATATCACCTTCTAAAAAAATTCGAGAGTCAAGTTGACGTAAGTGATCAAAGGCATCTGTTGGTTTATAATAACATAAGTCAGTAATGGCTGATAAAGTATTTTCTAAATGTTGTCCGATAAAATCTTTCGTAAAAACAGACTTTTTTAAATTTTCTGGCACACGAAAAAAGGAATTTCCAATGATACTACTATCCATTTTTGTTACTATTTGCTTGTACTTATTGTATCCAGCAAATAATTCATCTGCACCATCACCACCTAGCGCAACAGTTACATGAGAACGAATCATTTTAGATACCAGAAAAGTTGGTAGTATCGAAGAATCTGCAAATGGTTGTCCAAAGCGATGAATAAGGTTTATTAGTAAATTACTATCAATTTGATCAATGGATAATCGGAAATGATGTGTTTGATATTTTTTTGCTATTATTTCAGCATATTTGCTATCATCCAGTTCTTCATCGCAAACCTTAACAGAAAATGTTTTTATTGGATCATGACTCTGTTTTGCCATTGAAGAAACAACAAGCGAGGAGTCAATTCCACCCGAAAGAAAGGCACCATATGGTACGTCACTTTGCATTTGTAAACGGACAGATTGATCAATTAGATATTGCAGAGAATCTGCACATTCATCAATATTATGATTAAAGAATACATTTTTGGGAGGTTTCCAATAGTAGTTTTCAGTGTACTCATCAGGTCCAATCAACAGATAGTTCGCAGGTTGTAATGCTGTTATTTCGTTATAAATCGTATAAGGAGAGGGGATAAATAAAAGACTGAAATAATGCCAAAGAGCTTGTGCGTTTAGTGTAAGAGTTTGCTTTATTTCTTTTATTGTTTTTAGAGCTTGAATTTCAGAAGAAAAAGCAAATATATCGTTTTTATGATAATAAAAGAGTGGTTTTATTCCCATTCGATCTCTGGCCAGGCATAATGTCTGATTTTTTTTATCATAAATGGCAAAAGCAAACATTCCATTGAGTTTTTCTAAGCTTTGTAAGTGATATTCTTCATATAAATGTATAATAACTTCAGAGTCTGAATGTGTTTTAAATTGGTGCCCTTTTAACTCCAAATGCTTTTTCAATTCTTTATAATTGTAAATCTCTCCATTAAAAACTAAAACGATACTTTCGTCTTCATTTGTAATAGGTTGTTTTCCCCCTTTTAGATCAATAATGGATAATCTTTTGTGACCTAAGGAAAAATTAGAATGTGTATATTGGCCAAAATCATCTGGTCCACGATGATGTAAATTGTTCATCATGTGTAATGTTTTTTGAGCAACATCAATTTTATCACTTCGCATACCTGCTATACCACACATAAGATTATCCTAATGGCCATACTTCAAAGGCTGCTGTTGGATAAAACAGGTTTGTTTTTGCCAAGACAAAAGCACTTTCAAGGTCATTGTTTTTTATACAATTCAGTATACTCAATCTTTTTTCTTCGATTGTGTCAAGAATATTTCTTCTAAGTGGGGATTCAAAACCGGTTTTTTGGGAGCCGGTTAAGGATTTTTTATGAAACCTGCGCGCATACAAAATTTTTTGAACATTTCCAAATTGATAAAACGGAAGCAATCGAAGAATTAAATCGCTATCACCAGCAACAAACATCTTTCCATCAAAACCACCCATTTTTTTTACAATTTCGGTTCGAAACATCAATGATCCATTCATAGCAAGTTTTAAGTCTTCTATTGGTATTGATTGTTCGTATGCATAATTCAGAGAGATTGTTTCAGGGTACTTATTATATTTATGATAAAAACCATCATCACTATTAAAAAAGGCTTCAATATTTTGAGAAAATCTAGGTATAACTGATGGATCTTTAAAGAACTCATCAATTCCAGTCCCACATGCTACAAAGTTATTCTCATTTAAGAATGCAATCTGTGTGCTAAACCTGTCTTCAAGGCTAAAATCGTCAGCATCCTGGTGTGCATAAAATTCACCTTCAGCAAAGTGTTTTAATACTAAATTTTTGGCCGCATATGTTCCAATGTTTTGTTTCATGGAAATTAGTGTTATACGGTCATCCTGAATGGTATTCAGGATAATATTTTTCGTTTTGTCTGTACAGGCATCGTCTATAATATACAAATGAAAGTTTGTGTACGTCTGGTTTTGAATACTACGTATTGCATCTACTATTGTATCTTCAGCATTATAAGCCGATAAAGCGATTGTTACCTGAGCTTTTTTGAAATTATTATGTGACATAATCAATAATCAACATTGTTTGATACAATCGGAACTAAAGAATCCCGGTTTATTTTGTTGTTTAAATATTCTTTCAAAACGATTGATCGTTTTTGTTCGGCTTTAATCAAAGATTTTTCATCAAAATTTCTAAGTTGGTAAAGCCTTCCTCTTGCTTTTAAATTATGTAAATCTAAATTTTTAGAACGAAGGATTTTATTTAATGCATTTTTCATAATATCAAACCCTACTATTACTGACTTAAAAAATAGGTCATGAATGCTATCGTCAATACATATGTTTGGCCGACCTTGTAGTAAAATTCCTCCAGCATCAATACTGGAATCAATCTTATGAACAGTTGCGCCTATTCCTTCTGGTTTGGCGTCATGAATAGCCCAAAATGCACTATCAACACCTCTAAACAACTGTGTTATTCCCGTATGTATATTGAGAGAAGCAATACTTGGAATGCCTATGATTTGATCTTCTAACAGACTTGCACCAAACACCAGGATTAGATCAGGATTTGCTTTTTCGATCAGTTGAACATACTTTTTCTTATTGACCTGCCCCGGCTCTGTTCGGACTGAACCTTCATTTCTTGACTGATTCTCCTTAAAATATAATTTTTCACCAATAGCAAAGTCTTTTAGATATTGGTGAATTTTTTGGCTTTTGATACCTTTCATCGAACCCTTTGGTTCTCTAATAATAAGAGAGGGGGTAATAATATTACAGATATATTGTACAAACGCTGTATGGCGAAGATCATCTCCTGTAATAATCACTATTTTCATGTCACTTTATCCCATTCGTGGAAATATATTACAAAATTTAAAAGCTTCTCCAAATAAACAACCAATACTAAATCCTCTGACCATAGCAAGTCCTTTCAAGTAATGTTGAATGCCTTCAAGAATTTCCTGTTGAGAAACATGATATGATAAACATTCGAGTTTTGTATCAATTGTTTGATCAATATTAATAACAATATCTGGTCGGTCAAGTGGATCAACAATTTCGTATATCCAAGTCTCACGAACTTTATGACGTTTACCTAAATCTGGCATAATATTTTCCCATGCTTTCCAAACAGCTTCCATTGAAATATTGGCCAGGGTTTTATGATCTCTATGCTTATCTTTTGCACTATGAATCATTACCAGATCTGGTTTTAATTTTCGAATTATTGTAATGCATTGATGAAATATTTTTTTATTATTTGTTAACTCCTGAGTTTTATACCCCAATGACAACAATTCTTTTATTCCAATAATTTCTTTTGTTTTCTGGCTTTCATTCCATCGTATGTCAGATATATTGTTCTTGTTGAAGTAACATGGTGAAATGCCAGAATCTCCTGCAGTTGCTATAACAACATTTATTTCGGCACCCCAATTAGCTAATAATTTTAAGGAGCCTCCGCAACCTATAATTTCATCATCCGGATGTGCAGAAAAAACCAGGACTTTTTTAAAAGTAGATAGCAATTTAAATATCCTCCATATAGTTTAAACCTGGACATGATATTCCGCAAACTTTATCAAGAAGTAGATTTTTCTATAAGTTCAATGTCCTCAATTGTATGTACATCATGTAGATCTGAAACAACAACACCAAAATTTGTGCTTAAAGTTCTTTGAAATACTGCATTATAGGTCATTACACGTATAGCAGCATTTTGATTCAAATTCTCATCTACAGACATAACCTCTTGTCTTTTATACTGAATTAAGTGATCAATACATTTATCAATATTCAATGATTGTACTTGAGGGGAGTTTGCCTGTAAGCTGATGATCAATGTTGGTTTTTTAAAATTTTGTGAAATGTAATTTGTTGCATGGCAAATAACACTTTGCTTATAAACATTTCCTTCTGACAGACTATAAGGCCTGGAAATAATGATTGCACCAAATGTTTCAGAAATATTTTTTATTTCATTGTCTTCAGTTGATACATAAACGTCGTTTATATATTCAGATTCCTTTGCAGCCTTGATTGCCCAATATATCATGGGTTTATTCCAAAGAGGATAAATATTCTTTCGTGGTAACCTTTTGGATCCACCTCTGGCAGGAATAACAGCCACAACATATTCGGTCAATTGTCTTTCATCTGTTTCAGGTTCAACATCAATAGTAGGTTGATCAATAGATTGGATTCGAGAAAGTTTATCTTTAAAATAATTCATCATGTCCGATTTTTTTGTTTTATTGGATTTATGCATTCTATAACGGTATAATGGCATTGCCAGGTGTTGTATTCGGTAGTTTTGCCCCAGCCTTTTTCTTAACTCTTCCTCTTCTCTATGCCTCCATTCCTGATTGTACATTCCGTATTGTATTAACAGTTCTTTTCTATACATGATTCCACATGAAACAGGCTTTTCATAAGAAGAAACCCTTTCTATTTTATTCTCAAAATCATCAATGTAATAATAATCACATGAAACACAGAAAACATTATGATTGGCTATCAAGTATTCTGAAAGCCAAAAGATAAACTTATTACTAACAAAATCATCAGCATCTACTCGAACCACAAACTGACCCCTCGACATCTTGATACCTTCATTTGCAGTGCCTGCAACGCCTAAATTATCTTTATTAATTTTAATTCTAAGATTTGTAATGTCCCGTAAATTATTTAAAATTGTATGGGTTTCATCAGTTGACTGATCATCTATGACTATAACTTCATATTGATCTTTTGGAAAATCTTGATTAAGACAACTACGAATACATCTTTCAAGATATCTTCCATAGTTATAAGAAGTAATAATTATTGATACCTTCATATTTTTTAACTCACTTTATTTATAAATCAATTATAATTTGATGATAAAATTTTAAAATCATCAGCAAAAGTTCTTATAGCGATTAATTCATTGTAATCCATTGAGCATAAATGTCCCTTTTCTGTATCTTTTTGAAGTGATTTAGATGTAGTAAAATGCTTTTCAATAATAGTTGCTCCACGTGTTATTGAATAAAGTGTTGCTGATATTCCAGGTGAATGATCACTATATCCGGTAAAAAAAGAATGCGTATTAAAATTTGGCATACGAATATCTTCCAAAGTTCCAGGATATTTTGACACACAATACAAATATTCAACATTTTGAGCGTTGAAAGGAGGGGCTAAATTTTCCCAATCCCACATACCAAGTGAAACAATAGTTTTTTTACCTGTTTTGACAATTTTTTCTGCGAGATCAGGCCATTCTTGAAGTACATAACTGGCAACTTTCATGACTTGAAAATCTAATTTGATGCACCATTCAAGTCTCTCTTCATCAAATACAGATGAAAACAAATCAATATGTAATCCATCACAGAATAATTTAAATCGCTTTAAATCTTCAAAAGAAATATTTAAGTATTCCCAATTTTTTCTGTTGTCACCTGGCATGTTATACGTATCATATAATTGCACTTTTACGGCATTGGCTCCCCCCATTTTTGCTTGAAGTGCCATTTGTTCTAATCTTCTTATACTCCCACCATGCTGCCCACATAATTCAGCTATAAGATACATTTTTTTCTCCTATATTATTAATAATACTTTCGTCCAGCTTTGCTGGTCAGTTCAAAAAATCATTATTGTTTTGATTCGCAATTTTTGTTAATCAAACCAAGACTGTGTGTTTTGTAGAAAAAAACAAATGAGGAATCAACATATAATCACACAATTCACAAAATTTTTTATGAGCATTTTTTAGCTAATACAAAAAAACCTGTAGTTATCCATTTATTTTTATATATGTAGTGTTTATCAAGCAATAAAAACAACCTTTTCAGTACAGGCAATACGAATTTAATAATCAGTCGATTCTTTAACGCATATTTATTTTTAGAGGCCATTCCAAGTGAAACATGAATCCAATCGTAAAAAACAGCAAAAATACTTCCCATTGCTTCAATTTGCTCTATAAAAAAGCCTGCTTTGTCAAGTTCAATCTCAATTTTTTTAGGTAACCATCGTTGATAGTCATTCGGGTCTCCATGAATTGAAAAAAGAAATGGAATTGTAAGAATTAAACATCCTTGCTTTTTAAGAATTCGATTAATTTCAATTAAAACTTTTTCCGGGTTTTCTAGATGTTCTATGATTTCAGCCATAACAGCAATATCAAAGGTTTCATTTTTTATTGGAATATATTCAGCATTAGCAAGAACATCTGGACAGGTTGATTTATCATTATTTATATATTTCCAACTTACAACTGAATTTATGGGTGGCCTAAAAGTACCTCTCTTGTTAATTTTTTTTCCACCAACATCAATCACATCACCATAAAATTGAGTTGCTTGGAGTATAATATCGATATAATATCTTCGGAATGTTGGAAAGTAATAGTTACTATACATTGATTTCCTTATATATTTTTGTAATAATTTAAAGCTTTTGTCGTTATCATTCGTAGTTTTCTATATTTTCTTCTTATTTTATTCTTCCAAATTTTACATATTTTTCTATTCACATCAGGTTTTGATTTTTTTATGTTGACAAGTTCAACAATTGTTTTTTCATACTGTGATGCCATTGATTCCGCCGTATAAGGACAATTCAAAACTTTCTTGTGTAAATCATCATATTGATCTTTTATTTCTATTAATTTTTTTTCAAAATTAATTAATGAGAATTCTAATCCATAAGATTTACAATACTCAGGTAAGGCACCTGAATTTAAAAACAAAACTGGTAAGCCACTTAACATGCCTTCGATATGATGCATCCCAGCGGCTTCATTCCTTGCTGCTGTTAAATAAATATGGTGCGTCCTAAGTTCTTTTGCAAGATATTTTATTGTTAGAGGTTTTATCACAGTTGCATTCGTAAAGTTGATGCCAACAGGAAGATTACCTATATAAGTGAATTCAAATATGTCTTTAAATGATTTCATATCTAGTAACTGGTCTAAACGTTCATAAATGTCAAAACCTTTCATATAATTTGAAGACCAATGATGTGTAACAATTTTAATCTTATTTCGTTTATCCATACCATTGATTTTTAAGGGGTAAAATATTTGATCATCCGCACCATTATAAATAACCTGGCTATTACCTTCTGTAATTAGTCCTTTTGACTCAAAAAGTTTTTTTACAAAGTGACTGATAAAAAAAGTAAATTCAGCTAGTTTATTGTATTTCATCATTGAGGAATTGATTCCTAGATCTGCTCCTCTTTGTTCATCACATGAATTAATTCTTTGAGTCACAAGGGTCTTTGGATTTGCAGCAATGTAATCTGAAATTTCATCAAAGCCATACGAAGTTGTCTTTGCGTTATATTTAGAAGAAAAAATACATATCACGTCCAAATTCTTTTTTAATTTTCTATATACATTGTGTCCTTTTTTTATCAAGTAATCTTCTACTGAATTTGCTGCTTGATTACCACCACCGTATGCACTATCAATTCTATTCACATTCATACTGATGTTTAGTTGATTCATTTTATTAATCTCCATTAGGAATATATTATTATTATTATTATCGTTCAACTTTCTAATTTTTACAGTATCTTACACAATTTTTTCAATAACATTCATCTGCCTATGTGCAGCGGGTTCATCAGTTATACCACAAAAGTATGAACAGTATTCTTTTCGCCTATCAGAACATTGTCTAAGCTCTTCTAATGAAATATTATTAAAAAATTTTATGGCATCTTTCCATTTAACATTCCAGACACAACCTGAAAAATTAAATATTGAGTCTGGTTTTGAACTTCGAACCAATTTAACGTAGTATCTTGTTTGCCATTGCCAAGAATTTTTTATATCAATATCTTCAAATATAGGAATTTCCAGGTTTATTGCTGGAGTTCCAGATATTACAGCCTCCATAACAGAGAAAGTTCGCATGTGAATGGACAAAACAGCTTTTTTGAAAATCTCAGATGTTGTAAAATTTGGATAAAAATTATCATCATCTCCTGTAAGATAATTTTTAGAAATTTTTTTCAAAAGGTTTTGATATTGTTTGCCATGTTTGGGCCTGGATTTAGAAACAATGTTTAAGTTTTGAGACTTAGCAAATGCATTCAATGTTTTTAAAAATTGCTTAAAGCGAGGTACTCTTAAAATTTCGGATGCATACCTCCCTTTATAGCGTAACAGAGAATGTATTATAGATGTTAATCGATTGTGATTATTTATAATAATTTTCATATATGGGTGCGAATCAATTTTTGGGACAAATAAGATCATATCTTTATTATTACCAATAGTTCTTTTTTGATATATTTGATTAAATATGTCAAATAGAGCAGAACCAGTTACTTGTATTCTATTTGTAAAAACATGATCTATCCTGCTTTCATCATATTTTTCAGGGAACTTAGATAAACTTGATAATTGGATAAGCAATTGCTTGTGAGCATAGTAGCTATAAGGGCTTAACAGACAACTTTTATCGAAAAATTCATATGCTTCCAGTGGAAGTAAACAGTTATCATAAAAATGTGACATTAAAGAGACTATTGGAATACTAGATTTTTTTATAAATAAATACTGATCTATGATTGGATAGTTTTTATACAAAAAGTCAATTGGTAACCCCTGATGAACAACTAATATATCTGATATTTTTGATACTGTTTCAGAAAAATTAGTTATTCCATTATACGAAACAAGCTCGGGCTGACCATATTTGAATTTGGGAAAATTAGAACCATTGGGAGCAAGAATTCCTTTGTGACTATTTGTCGAATTAATGTCATATAGAAGATTGACTTGGTGCCCCCTTCTGCAAGCTTCATCAATTACACCTCCTAAATTTTTTAGAAAACCCAATCTGAATATTGGAAACGTAATTCTCGCCATTTGGAATAATTTTCCTTTTAATAAAAAATAAACAATCAAAGGATTATTTAAATGTATCTATGAATATGTTTATTGTTCGAGTCATATTATTTTATACCTTCTTTTTCAATACTTTTAGATTTATTAAAGTATGAATTTCATTTGACAGGAACAATTGTAAAAAAATTATTTTTTATTGTATTTTTACAAATTAATTAAGAATTTTTTTAGGATTTCCCCATCTTTTCAATTCACCATTATCAAATTCATAAATAATATCACAAGATTCAACAGTTGTCAAACGATGCGCTACTATAATCATAGTTTGCTTTCCACGAAGACTGTATATTGTGTCTTGAATGGCTTTTTCATTCTTATGATCTAAGGCACTTGTTGCTTCATCGAAAATAAGTAATTCTGGTTTCTGATATAATGCCCTGGCAATTGAAACACGTTGACGCTGCCCGCCTGAAAGTCGTACGCCTCTTTCTCCAATTTGTGAATTAACTCCCAAAGGCAAATCATGTAAAAAATCATCCATAGCAGCCATCCGGCAGCATTTTATAACATGTTTTCTATCAATACTCTTGTTATCAATTTCAAATGCGACATTTTCAGCAATCGTTCCATCAAAAATATAAGGCGTTTGTGGAACATAACCAAGTTTTGTCATCCATATCACTCGAAGATCATACGTATTTAATAAAAGATCATCAATAAGAATATTACCCTTTGTTGGTACAAGCAAGCCTGTGATTATATCAACAAAAGTGCTTTTTCCCGCACCTGAAGCACCAATTATGCCTATGACTTCACCCTTTTTGATTGACAGAGAAAAATTATTAATTGCGAATTTATCTGTATTTTTGTATGCAAAGGATAAATTCTGTAAATAGATATGATTATTAAATACAACATTGTCATCATTATGTAATGATAGGCTTTTGAGATTAATATATTCATTTGCTTCAATTTCAGCATAGTAGTCGAGAATTTTTTCGATATAGGGAGTGACATTTTTCATAGATGCTAATTGAGATAAAATTCGGTTTAGAGCCGGAAGAATTCTCCAGGCAGTTACAGCAAGCAATGTAATTGTTCCACTAATTCTGGCAATCGAATAATCTAAAAAAAACAGCATATAGCATATTGAAAATGAAATCATAAAAAAGCCAATGGTTTCAAGTAACCAAGTGGGTAATCCTTTAATTATAAGTTGTGTGCCTTGAATTTTTGAAATTTGGAATAGTGTCTTGTTGTATTGGGCGTTGAATACTTCCTGTTTTCCTGATATTTTAACATCTTTGAAGCCATGAATCATTTTTGTTGCTTGAGTGTGGATACTCTGTTCTAAATCACGCGCTTTTGTTGCAACAATATCTAGCTTTTTACGAACTGTAGTGAAAAGAATTATACTTGTTGTGCCAAGAATAGAAAGTACAATGGCAGATACTATCGGTTGAACGAGAAACAAGCTTGTCAGCATGATTGTAACCAGAAAACAATCTGAAATTGTTTGAAAAACATTATTCATAAAACTTCTGCCTATATAACTTCTCCAATTGGCAGTAACAAGGATTAAATCAGCTGAGTTTTGAGCAAGATGCCATTCATAAGGCATATGTAAAAATCCCGATAAAAGTTTGCCTGCCAAAATCCCCTCAATTAGTGCTGAATATCGGATACTCCAATAATTGACTATCGCTAAAATCAGATTTTTTAATGCAACCAGAATTACAACCACGATACTTACAAAGGTAATCAAATTACTGTAATTTGATAGCCATTCCAAATCTAATAAATTGATTACAAACTCTAAATAATCAGATTGAATGACTCTTTCGGTATCAGAAATAACAGATGCAAGAAAAGCGATGCTCCCCAGGACGATTGTTTCAAAAAGTGACATGCATATCATGCCAATCAGGATGATCCAGAACTGAGACCTACGCCTTGCAGGAAGAATCGCCAATATTTTTTTGAAGATCGTGATAATTTTTATCATTGTTGTATATATATTCCTTAAAAAAAGTCGTTATCAATCTCTGTAAATCCTCATGTTGTAAGGAGCTAGATAGTACAATTGAATGGAATTCATTTAATATCCTTTTGAAATGTTTGATAATTCTGCAACATCAGCATTACTTAATAAACCATAATTAAGGAACGTTAAAAGAAAGACTTTTTTGAAGAGGATTACTATTATTAAAAGTGTTTGTTTTTATTGAATTAGGGAATTATTTTTCGAGGATTCTTAAGAAGCGGCGTTTTTTACTGTATATACGAATCCAGTGTTTTTTATACGGTATTTTTTTATCCAAAACTTAATTGTGCTTGGCACAATTTTTTACCCATAACTTTAGTTTATTTTGAGAGTCAAAATAATTCCAAGCATTTCGCCTTTTAGAGACAAATGGCAAATATTGATATACATAATATTTACAAAAATGTACTATTTTGTTATAGAAATTGGTATTAATTTGGGTTGAATGCCCAGAACCTCTACCAAAATGAGCAAAAACAGGATGATCATTATACCAAAACTCAGCAGAACCAATACAGTTTTTAAATAACTTAGCCTCTTTTGTTCTTGAACTAAAAAAAATTAACTTATTTGCCTGTTTCGATGGAATTTTTTCAATCATTTCATATCCAGTATCATACCCGGGTGAAAAATTTGGCCCTTCACCTTTAGGCAAAAAATTGATATTTAATTTTTGCAATTCAAATGTTTTAAAAATTGAAAATGTAGTCAAGGACTCTGTAACCTCATTTGTCAGTTTCGGATGCCCACAGCCAATAATTATTAGATTTTTTTTAATTAAACAGTCAAGAAGATAGCTATCCCAAGCATTTTTAATCAAGAATCCATCATTTTCTACAAAAGCACCATATTCAGTTTTGAACAAAGAAAGCAGGATATTCAGACCTTCTCCCTTACCAATTGATGCGCCAATACCTTTTTGTTTGTTGTATATGACTTCAATTTTTTCATGGAGATCAGCATACTGTTTAAGCAATTCAATATTTCCATTAGTACTGCCATTATCAACGATATAGAGCTTATAAAAGTGATCAGTTTTATTTAAAACCGATTCGATAGATATTTTTAGTAATAAAGGGTTACAATTGTAATTGACCATTCCAATAGATAATTCTTTTGTAGAGTTCATTTGTTTTTCCAAAGTTAAGAAGGGTTATACACGGTTTTCATCCAGTCAAAGGTTAACTGTAAACCTTCGTCAATATCTGTCGTTAGTCGATGATCCAGATCATTTACTGCTTTTGAGATATCAACTTTCTTTATTTTTGTTGTCAAAACTTCAGACTCTTTATATTGCACTAAAGATTTTGAAGCTTTTGAAACATTCAAGATAATATCAGACAATTCTTCAATACTATGAAGTCTATCTCCGCCAATATTGTAAGTCTCGCCTGCTTTAAAATTTTCCACAATATTTGCTAAGGTTCTGATAACATCACCAAGATAAGTAGATGTTCTATAATGGCCTTTAAAAACAGTCCATGGTAAAGCGTTTAATGCACAGTATAAAAAACGAACATTTACAGAGCGATATGGACTGTAATATTCACCAGGTCCATAGGTGTTAAATAGACGAACGATAACAGTTTTGGTTCCATATTGGGATGCTGAATTATATATCTGCATTTCATTAACCCATTTACTCATGGCATAATCATTCATCTGCTTTATTGCATACTCATCCATAACACTTTCGACCATAATGTTTGGCCAATCACCATAAACCTCAGATGAAGAAAAATGAATTAATCTAAAATCTCGTTTTTCCTGTAAACGAATAATATTCTTTGTTCCAATGGCATTCGTTTGCCAGAGAGTTTCATAGAAATCCTCACCATTCCATCTTCCAAATTCAGCTGCAGTATGATAGACATAATCAAATGGTCCCATTTCATCAAAAAGTCTTTCAACCTGTCTGAATTCTCCAACATCACATCTAGCATAATGAGGTGACTGCTTGTCACTACCGAGGCTAAAACCTTTTTCATCGTGGTGATGTCTACGCCCACAGGCTACAACAAAATTGCCTCTTGAACGTAATTCATTTGTAAGACTATGGCCAACCGTTCCTAAGCCACCTGTAACTAAAATACGCATATATATTTTCCTTGTATAAGTTTGTTATTAATCAAAACACTTTATCGCATCAATAAAAATGATATTTGGGTCAACATCAATTTCTGTATGTCGTTTTACATCACACATAGTATAATTTCTTAACAATACATTATAACCTCTATCAATAAACTCATGTGGTTCCCAACCACAACGATGTGTCTGGTAGGAATGACCTCCATGACCCCAAATATCTATATTTTGAGGAACAAATCCTTTTGGTGTCTCTAGAATAACAGCTTTTGATGCGATATTCTCAGCCATATCAAGCAGTTGAAGGGAATCTTCTTTTTCTAAGTGTTCTAGTATATCAAGAAGCAAAACCAGATCAAAAGATTTTGGTAAAAAAAGTGAGCTTAATTGCATGGCATCTGCGTTGACAACAACATATGTCTTATCAGTTTCAATTTTTTCAAGATAAGGTCTGTATATATCTACTCCTAATCTTATTTCGGCATCAATGTATTGCGATTTTAGAGATAGTCCACAAGCAACATCTAGAACTGTTTTTATTTTTGTTTTTGGATATAAATTTTCTTTTGCAAATATTTGCTCGACAGAATTTTCTTTCCAGTCTTTTTTTGGCATAGTCAATTAACTCCTATAAAATCTGTTCGTCTTTTTTTGTACACGCAAAGATTGATTATCCTATTAAAGAATTTCCTCAGGTCGCCCCCATCGTCTCAATTTCCCCTGATCAAATTCATAAATCATATCACAAGATTCCACAGTCGTCAATCAATGCGCAACAATTCTCATTGTCTGTTTCCCACGTAAGTTATAAATGTTTTTTTGAATGGCTTTTTCATTCGTGTTATCCAAAGCACTGTATATTCATCAAAAATCAGTAATTCGGATTTCTGATATAAAGCTCTTGCAATGGAAACCCGCTGACGTTGCCCCCAGATAAACGTACCCCTATTTCTCCAATATATGAATCAATCCCCAAAAGCAATTCATCCAAAAAATCATCCATTGTTTTTGAAATATGAAATAATGTTTGTGTATATTTGGTATTGAATATATCCTGTTTTCCTGAAATTTTAACATCCTTGTACCCGTGGATCATTTTTGTTGCCTGCTTGTTTAGACTCTGTTCAAAATTACGTGCTTTTACAGCGACACGATCCAGTTTTCGGCGAACAGTTGTAAACAATAAAAAACTGGTTGTTCCAAGAATTGAAATAACAATATCACAAACTTTTAAAGCAACACGATCCCGTTTTCTACGAACAGTTGTAAACAATACAAAACTGGTTGTTCCAAGGATTGAAATAACGATCAGAGATACAATTGGCTGTTCAACAAATAAACTGATT
>Ga0272440_1001202_pt1 | contig 21568 bp, 10 predicted proteins | sample SSMMMBAug17_FD_192440 | JGI IMG/M metagenome (GOLD analysis project Ga0272440, IMG submission 192440) | Marine sediment archaeal communities from Little Sippewissett salt marsh, Falmouth, MA, United States - SSM-MMB-Aug17 | ecosystem: Environmental > Aquatic > Marine > Wetlands > Sediment ...
ATAACGTCCCCATTATTGATATTGTTCGTTTTGAGGTAATTGTACTGTAGAGACGTAGCATGCTACGTCTCTACACGACCTTATTTTTTTTGTACGATCAAGAAAAATGAGCATGCTATTTTCAGAGCATTCCTAAGTTGATTGGACGGCATTGGCATTTATTTTGGTTTCGTCCATTTTTTTATCTTTGATTTATCATAATTATTAAAAAAAGCAAGTCTCTTGATCATTCTCCTTGTAAAAATTCAAATCATAACTTGACTTTTACGTATTTTAATGTAAACATCTTTAAATTAATAATCAAGGAGGAATATATGAAGTCAACCGCAACGTTGATTGCAGGAGACAAATCAATTAAGTTGCCTGTAATCACAGGTACAGAGAATGAAAAAGCAATCGATATATCAAATCTAAACAGTTCATTTGGATATATAACAGTTGATCCAGGCTTTGCAAATACTGGCAGTTGCAAAAGTGCGATAACATTTATGGATGGCGAAAAAGGAATATTAAGATATCGTGGTATACCAGTGGAACAGCTTGCAGAACATTCAACATTTGTGGAAACAGCTTATTTATTAATCAATGGTGTGTTGCCATCTGCCGAGGAGTTGGCCAGTTTTTCATCGCTACTGACAGAGCATTCCCTTGTTCATGAAGATATGCAGATTTTTTACCAAAACTTTCCAGAAAGATCGCATCCAATGGGCATTCTGTCTTCAATGGTAAATGCCCTGAACAGTTTTTATCCTTTTCTGGGAACATCTCATGAAGAACGAATCAATATAACAGTGACACGCTTGCTTTCCAAAGTGCGGACAATGGCAGCCATGTCATATAAAATTTCAAGAGGACATAGAGTGGAATACTCTCGGCCTGATTTAAGCTATTGTTCAAATTTTTTGCACATGATGTTTACCACACCTGTGAATCCATATGTTGAAAACCTGGATTTTGTCAAGGCATTAAATGTTTTTTGGATTTTACATGCAGATCATGAACAAAACTGTTCAACATCAACAGTTCGTCTGGTTGGAAGTGCTGAAGTCAATTTGTATTCAGCCATTTCTGCTGGTATTTGTGCATTATGGGGGCCTTTACATGGGGGGGCCAATCAGGCGGTAATTGAAATGCTAAAAGTGATCCATGAGGATGGTGGTGATGTCACCCCTTTTATCAAACGCGCCAAAGATAAAAATGACCCCTTCAGGTTAATGGGTTTTGGCCATCGAGTTTACAAGACCTATGACCCTCGGGCTAAAATTATTAAATCTGTATGTGACCGACTCTTACAATTAACCAAAAAAAATGATCCTCTTCTGGATATTGCAAAAAAATTAGAAGATTTCGCATTGAGTGATCCATATTTTATAGATTACAACCTTTACCCCAATGTCGATTTTTACAGTGGTATTGTTTTAAGAACATTGGGTATTCCCACCAGTATGTTTACAGTCATGTTTGCCATTGGTCGTCTTCCCGGATGGATTGCGCAATGGAAAGAAGGTCATGATGACCCTGAAGGCAAATTGTTTCGACCCTGTCAGCTTTATGTTGGCCCGCAACAGCATACATATATTCCAATTGAGGAACGTATTGCCAATATTGAAATCGCATAGTGTAAACTCAATATGAAGTATGTCTTAAATGGGTATTTTTTAGGTAACCGGTTGACTGGTAAACGTAATATATTCTAAATTATTCATGTTTGAATTTAATTGTTGAAAAGCAGTCAGTAATGAAACTAAACAGCAATATGTATAGCCATAACCATAGTATTGAATGCCCCAAATTGTGGTCAAATAACTAAAAGAAGCGTTGCAGATCAAAAATACCATTGTTACCAGAAGAACACTTTTGCGTTGATCAAAATAAAACAGGATAATGACATTGATCACCAATAATATGTTTAAAAAAGCACCGATCAATGTCACCTGAAATATTCCAGCCTGTAATGCCGAAAAACCAAGCGCCTGAATTATTTCAGGCGTAAACACAATACATAATGTTGTGACAGATCCCTGAATAATGAATATTTCTCGTATGCTTTCCTTGAGAGTTGCAACCATCATATTTTTTTCTTCTAAAATGTTTGCCATGTCTTTTTTGCCAATAACTTTGGAATAATATTTTCGATAATGATCATAAAAGCTGGTTTCAATTTTCAGCATAAACATGGCCAATGTGGGAACAATGGTTAGATAAGAAAAAAATAGCGGGGAATCATATAAACTGTGCGTTCTAAAATAAGGCACAATCACATTGGAATCTGGTGCTGTCCAAAAAACAAACTTATCAACCCATATCCCCATATTGAAACAAAACCCAATACAGGCAAGATCCCAATATTTTTTAAAATATTCAATTAGACCTTTATCCCAGAAATCTGATGCTGGAAATTCTGCCAGAAGCCTCGTGATCAACCAGAATAATGTAACAGACTGGCCGATTAAATAGCCCAATAGATCGCCTTCAACCCCCATAACTGGCCCCAACTGAAAAACCAGGATAATACTGATAGTCGCACCGATTGCAAATGAAAACACCACGCTATGGTAATCTTTGACCGCTGATAAAAAAATCATGCTCAACCAGATCATGTTGATTACCAAAAACGACACGACACCCAGAAACTTGTGTAATGTTGATATTTCAAAATAATAAAGCCCTATTCCTGAGAGAAGCGTGCCAACAGTCAAAATAAATACTGTACAGGTGAAAAATGTACTCAGTACATTGTCGATTTTTTGTTCATAAAGCTGATCAGCGAGATATCGGGTACACACCAATTGTATAATCCCGCTAAAAATTAATGATGCGGCATACGAGTAAACGACTGTTGAACGAAAGATTTCATGCGCTTTTGCGTTTTCTCCACCGCGAAAGATTCCCAATATGGCAAGGCACAAAATGGACATGAGCCAGGGGCCTGATGAAATCATTGCAGAATATAGATATGCTGTGAATTCGCTTAAAAAAGTTTCATGACGCATTATGCGTTTGAGTTCAAAACCAATGCCTGCCATTTTGGATTTCCTTGAAATGTATTATATTGATCCACCAAATGGCAAATCAAATTGCAAATGGCAGGCCATAAAACCTGGTGCAATAATTAAAAATGATCCTTAAAAAATGTATCCTGATTCACATTTTCAGTCTTGCCAGATTCTATAGGATTTGGACCAGAACCATCTTTAAAGCATTCGTAAACAGTATGTTTGGTTTTTGGTGTAGGCAATGTACCTGTATCAGCATCAATTTTAGAAAATGAGACCCCTTGTGGAATTTCAAATTCACGCATCTGTTCTCCGCCTAAAATATCCGCCATAAATGTTTTCCAAATGGGAAGTGCTGCTCTTGCGCCAGTTTCCTTTTCACCAATGGATTGGGGTTGGTCAAAACCGACCCATACGCCTGTAATATATTTTGGTGTATAGCCAATAAACCAGGCATCATACAAATTGTTGGTTGAACCAGTCTTGCCTGCGATTGGATGTTTCATTGATTTTAAACGTTTTGCAGTCCCCTGCTGGACAACTGCTTGAAGCATATGGGTCATACAATATGCTGTGGCAGTATCTATGACTTTTTTTCTTTTTTTTGTTGGCGGGATTTTTACTTTCGTTTTGGATTTATTTTCAACCTTTATGATGCAAATCGGTTCAATTAAATCCCCTCCACTGGCAAATACAGCATAGGCACGAACCAATTCAATCAGGCTGACACCAGATGACCCCAATGCAATGGATAAATCATTTTGAATGGGTGTTGAAATACCCAATTGTCTTGCATAATCAATCACATTGTCAATGCCCACTTTTTGCAAAAGTTTGATTGTTACCAGATTTCGTGATAAGGCCAGTGCCCTTCTCAATGTGGTGGGCCCATAGAATGTTTTTTCGTAATTATGCGGTTTCCATGTAAAATCATTTTCTTGATCTTCGACAACAACAGGAGAATCTATTATTATTGATGCGGCTGTAAATCCAGCATCTAAGGCAGCGCAATAAATAATGGGTTTAAATGCTGAACCTGGTTGACGAATCGCTTGAATGGCCCTGTTAAATCTGGATTTTGAGAAATCTCGACCACCAACCATCGCCTTTAAATATCCATTGTCGATATCCATACAAATCAATGCGCCTTGTAATGGCGGATGCTTTTTGGCATATTTTTGTCGTTTTTCAATGGCCCTTAATCCTTTTTCCAGCGCCTTTTGTGCGGCACGTTGCATTTGCATGTCAAGTGTCGTGGAAATCGTAAAGCCATCATTATAAATCGCTTCATCACCCAGTATCTTTTCAAGTTCAATGCGAATATGTTCACTAAAATATGGCGCATTCTCAGCAAATCGGTTTCTTCTCGGTAAAATTGTCAAGTGCTGATCATAGGCGTTGCGTGCGTCATCATCAGTAATGTATCCCTCATTATACATACGTTTTAATACATATTTTTGGCGCGATTTGAAGGCTTTGAAATTTGTATCTGGCGCATAGCGGGCAGGTGCCTGTGGAAGTCCAGCAAGGGCTGCGCATTCGGCAAGAGAGAGCTGATTGATGGACTTGCCAAAATAATTTTGAGCGGCCGCTTCAACACCATATGCGCCATAACCCAGATATATCTGATTAAGATACAAATACAAAATATGATCTTTAGAAAATGTTCGCTCTAATTCACAGGCCAGGATCAATTCTTGAATTTTTCTAAGATACGTTTTATGTCGGGTGGTCAGGAAAGCTCTCGCAGTCTGTTGCGTAATTGTGCTTGCTCCCTGTACAATGTGTCCTGCAATAAGATTTTTAAAAAACGCGCGAATGATACTTCTGATATCATAGCCATCATGTTCGTAAAAGCGGGCATCTTCAGCAGATATAAATGCCTGAATCAGGCGTTTGGGAATTATTCGTAATGGTTTAACAAATCGACGTTGCGTAAAAAATTCTGCAATGACATTTTTTCGTACATCCAACACCTGCGTTGTAACCTGTGGGGCATAGTTTTGTAATGATGAAAAATCTGGAACATTTTGTTTTAATATATAAATAAAACCAGCCAGAAAAATTGCGCTTATGAAAAACAATATCAATGACCACAACAACAACCATTGCAAAATTTTTCGAATCCATCCTTTTTTGGGTGGGCTTTCGTTTTCTGTAGGCGTTGTTTGTTGTTGTGAAATTGATAGTTGTTGCGGTTCTTGGTGATCGGGAATTTCATTCTCCCGATTGATATCTTCAGAAATGATATCATCCGGCATATCAAATTCTTGAGCAGTTTTTGGAATAATAAATGTCGGTTTTTTATCAGCCTGTTCGTTGCTCTCAGACAAATTGTCTGATTTTTGCGATACTTCCTGCTCAAAGGGCAGGGGAGTCTCTGAAATAAATAACAAATCAGGCTTTTTGCTGCTTATGTCGTCATCAGTATTCATAAAATCATAAAACCAGATGTTCGATAAAACTCATGAGTTGGTTTAAATTAATGCATGGTCGTACCTCATGACAATGTTTGGCGTAGGTATGCATTTCACTATCACCAGTTGTCCAGAACTGTTCGGGTTCTGGATTGAGCCAGATCACCCTGCAAGAATGATTGCGCATTTCTTCCAGAATATGCGCCTGAGGATTGAGATAATTAGATCGACCATCGCCTACGATAATCAAGGTTGTTTTCAGGGTTAAACAATCCATATGATTGTGGTAAAATTGACGAAATGTTTCGCCATAATCTGTATAATCCTGATAGGTTATGTCCGGGTCGTTCATGATATTTTCAATTGCTGTATTGATATCATAACGATGAAATATGTCGGTGACATCATTTAATCCGGCAACAAAAACAAAACTTTTGACTTGCGAAAAATACTCTTGAAGCGAATATATCAAATTCAGCATAAATCGTGCAGCAGACCAAACAGAACCAGAAACATCACATAAGGTTACAATTTTTCCTTTTCTGGGCGGTCGATTTCGATAAACCAATTGCATGGGGACGCCTTGAAACTTATCTGCCCTGCGCAATGTTTTTTTGATATCAATTTTTCCTTTTCTCATGGCAGCATAGCGACGTCCCACAACATCTTTTAATTTTCGGACCAACCGGTTGACAACATCACGCATCTCTAAAATTTCTTCAGGACTCAGGGATGAAAATGGTACATTGCCCAAATTTTTACGATAGTTGTCTTTTGACCGAATCACCTGCACATGATTGTCATCAAATGCCATGTCCTCCCTGAGCAACGAATTGGCCCGATCCAGGCGCTTTTCAAGCAGATTGACCATGCGGGTCATATTCTGATGTGAATGATTGTCTCCAGAAAAAGATGCGATACGTGAACGAACCTGATTGATTGTCAACATGATGGATAAACGCAAGTTCAATGCGCCCATATTGGACTTGACACCCTGCTGTTGTTCATCAGAAAGCGTTTGAATTTTATACATTTGTTGAAGATAGGCATTGGGATCATCAAAAAGAAAGTCCACAATGGATGTATCTATTTCATCAGTGGATGTTTCATGTAGATAGTTATGAACCTCAGACATCATTGACAATTGTTCATCAGTTTCAGTGGAAAATTCTATTTTTAATTGATGAAAAAAAAGATCATACAGTTTATTAAAATGAGGGATCATGCGATATGATTTGACAAAATTGGTTTGAAGCACTGCTTTGAACTGATTTTCATCCAATAGATTGATATATTTCAATTGTTCCATGCAATCCAGCACTTCAGCGGTTGCAATGGCCAAGCCGGATGACCGGCAACAATTGACAAAAAGTGCAATGGTGTCAAGCATATTTATCTCGTAGCGTTGATAACCACCTGCGATTTTTCAAGGACAGGCCCGACAACGCCAAGTCGGTATCCTGTTGTGAGTGTTTCGAGAACAACATAATCCTGTAAGTCAGGACGATGTCCCTTTTTATTGAGATGATGCAATTCTGGATCATATAAATCCACCTCAGGCTCTACAACAATTTCCTGAATATTGGAAATAGACATCAAATCCTTGCGTGTATTATTGAATAAAGGTGCGACAGGTTTATTGGTGGTTGCCATTTGTGCATATCTGTCTTCAATTTTAGGCAGTTTCGTTTGAATAAAAACAAATAGATCATTTACAACAAACGAATTGAGTGCATCTGTAAGCGGCTTTTCAGCTTTGAACATCTCGGGTAAAGCGGATTCCTTTTCTTTATAATATTGTTTTCGCAAAAGTTCTAAATGAAAATCTACACGTTCCTGATAAAACTGTAAGGGGTCTAATGATTTCCAGGGACCGGTTTTTAAATTTTTTTCCTCCTGAACGCGGGTTTCATCTTCAATATCCTGATAGCTGATATGTTTGATTTTTTGAATAAATCCATCTGCGGCTTCTGATAACACGGGTGGATAAAAGGCATAACGATTTCTAATTTCGATAAATTTATTTTTGATAGCTTGAATATCTTCAACAATGCTGCTTGCATTTTGTTCTGTCATATCAGGTGGCTGAAGCCGATCAATAATATCTTCAAATTGAAGCAAAAGATGCATCCGATCCTGTAAATCTTTTGGAAATTTTTGTTTAATTGATTGCGATGTCACATTTTTATCTTGATTTAGGATTTGATACAGACGAACTGCGGCACGACATGCACGTTCAAAGGGATCAATCATTTTAATTTGATCTGTTTGTGTTTTAAGGCTGTCGATCATCTGCATGGCTTCAGAATAACGATTTTGGAATTCAAGAAATTGATCCACCTCTCCTTGAATTTCCTGGCGTTTTTCGTCTGTCCAATCTAAAAAGTCCTGAAGTAATTGATCCATGGCTTCGTTTTTTTCATTCATAACCTCAGACAATTCATCTAATTCATTAACAAATTTTCGTTCAAGCTGCTCACATCGGAGCTTGGCCCAGTCATATCGTTTCTCAACATAGTTGTAGTCTTTTTCCAAACCCGGGATATTCATTTTATCAATAGTGGTTCTGACATAATTGATTTCACTTTTAAATTTTTCGATAGTTGATCTGAGGCGCTGAATATCCATTGAGTACTGTTGTGTATTGAAACTTAAAATATTGAGGATGTCATCAGATATGCCCAAATTTTCACGAACCATATTAACAGCAGTATCAATAAAATTTTGAATAAGCTCATCAGTGAGCCCCAATCTCATGCGAAGGGCATCATCAGTAAGACCCAGACGTTGCATTAACAAATCATCAGTCAATCCCATTTGTCTTTTAAGTTTTTCAATTTTGGCCGGCGACATGTTGTCATCCAGACCAAATGATTGTTGCCTTTTTGGGCCAATATTGATTTCTTCAATGGTTGGCGTTTTTATGCCAAAAGGTGAGGTACGTGGAGAAGTGGTTCTATATTTATTGATATCAATGCGAGACGTATCCACTTTGGAATCGACAAATTTGAATTTTTCATTTTTTGCATGGGGATAAACCTTGATTGAACCAAATAATTCATATTCGGTAAAATTATTGGTTTGAATTTCAAAAACCAGAGATAAATCCATAACAGCATCTATTGAGGACACATAATATAAGGGAAAATTTTCGCCTTTTCTAAGCCTGATTCTACTGCTTGTGATATCTCGCGTTTTTTTTGTTTCAGAGCTTGTAACCCTGACAAAAATTAATGCAGACTCAAATTTGTCATAAAAGCGTTTAAGTTCAAATTTAACCATCACTGCATTGCCATTTCGATTATCGTAAAATTGTTTTAACATGATGGTTGCATCATCAAGTTCAGCAATTGCATATTTATTCAGTTTTATTATCATTGGGTTTGTCCTGTAATTATTTATTAGGTTTACTGGTTAAAAAAGCCTTTAGCAAAATAAGATTTAATTATTTAACAAATCCGATATTTGGGGTCAAGTTTGAATTGTTAGCAACTTAAAAAAATGTTAATGATTACCGAAGCAGGCAAATCATGTCAAGAAAAAAGCGAATTAATACGCCAGCGTATTAAATTGGGTTTGATAACTAAAAAAGCTCACCCGCCTGGAAAGTTTCCAGGCGGGCGAGCTTTGCAATTCGGACAAATATGTTACCTTTTTCTACCCAAAAACTTATTTACTCCAAACCCCATCCAATCGAATAGAGACATGATTTCCAGCCTTAAATAACCCCGCATCATTTCGTCCAGACACTCCCATGCCATTGGCATCAATCCACTGCTCAGGGCTTTCAATATTGCTTCCCATAATTATGACTTTCAATTGATAATCTGTATTGAACAATAAGCTATCAATAACAAAATTACTATCGGTATCTGCGCCAGATTTTGTTTCAAATCCACCCTGAATCATTTTCTTATAAGCCTTAATTCCCACTACAACATTTTCAGGTATTGGATTTCCCAGACTATCTGTAATTTTACCTGAAATCTCCCCTCCTTTTTTGCAAACAAATATAACAGATTCGCCAATTTGTTTTTGGCCCTGTGATTGTGCGGGAAAATTCTCAGGCGTAATTTTTACAACGTAATCAGTGATATCTGAGCCATTGCCCAGATATCTGGGCAAGCCAGAAAATGAAAAATTACCATTAATGTCTGTTCGGATGCTGCTATTGGAAATAGTTGCTGTGTTTGATACGATGCTTACCAATATATCAGCAAGCGGTGCGCCTTCTTCTTCAATCACTCTGCCACTGATCGAACCGCCAATGTCCAGAATAAAGTCTACTGATGTGCCTGTACTCTGATCTATTTTGATGGCTTTTGCATAGTATTCACTTGTCACTGTAACAATATAATCTTGAGCAATGGGAATATTGTTGATTTGATAAAAACCTTCACTGTCGCTTGTGGTATTTCCTGAAGATTCCTTTCCTTTACTATCCGAATATACTGATATTTTGGCGTCTTTGATCGGTGTTCTGCCATCAGACTTATAAATATGACCAATAATATAGCTTCCCTGTCTCAAGATGATTTCTTTTTCTATGATATTATCTGTGGTATGTTCGGCATCAATAGAAAGTCCTGCTTCATTGAATTTTATGAAAGAAATACTATCTGTAATGTTCAATTCATCATCAAATGGCATGACACTCAAGACATAATCATTTGCAGAAGGTACGCATTTAATATTGAACGTTCCTAATGCATCGGTGCTGGTCCACACATCAAAATCTCTCAGATCACTATATAGCTCTACCTTGGCTTTTACGATGGGGGCTTTTGATGTGTCAAGCACTGTTCCCTTTAAATGAAATGCTTTGCGAAGCATAAAGTTAACCCCTGAAGCGTTGCTCTTTACATTTGTTTTTGCCTCAGGCACATAAATCAGGTCTGCATGTTCATCAATGGAAACAATGTAATCATTACTTTTGGAAAGACCATCTATTTGATACGTGCCATCCTTAGCTGTGTATATGCCCTCACCACATTTTTTAAGACTGGACCAGACATTCACCCATATATCAGATAAAGCTTTACCTTCTTCATCGCGAACTGTTCCACTGATACTTTCTAACTGGTATGTATTAATATTTATTTCAGTTACATGTTTATTAACCAGCGTGCTGACTTTCGTAGCAAGTGCTTCATCACGAGTGTTCCCTGAAGTATGATAGTAAAATGGCGCCATGCCAGATTTATAGACTTTAATGATATAATCGCTGGCCAGATCCAATCCTTCAATCAGGTAACTGCCATCAGCAATGTAAGTATGGCCGCCAAAAGATGATGACATCTCAGAAAAGGCTTCAATGTAAAAATCTGTCGCAGGATTGCCATCCTGATAAACAGTTCCAGATATACTTGCGCCTGGACTCATATCAAAATCAATGGCATCATCTGGAATGGCATCCGAAGTATTAACGCGGTTCGCACTCGTTTCAGTCGCTTGACGATCATAGTACTGCTCATGATATTTTTTACCCCAGGCAACAACGATAAAATCCGATGCTTCTTTCAGGCCAGTGATTTTATAATTTGCAGTTTTCCCATTAACCAGCATAACTTCTGCTGACCCACTTGATCCTGTTGAATTGGAATGCGCATCCACCCAGACAATTTCTCCTATTGTCGCGCTTTCTGGAAAATTCACTGTTCCAGATATAACCTGGCTGCCAGATGATACATGAAAATCAATGCCTGAAATTGTTCCCTCGGAAACAGAAATAATTGTTGCGTGGTCTTCTACTGTCTGGCCATTATACCACTGATCAGGATAACCATTTCCAGCAGTGAATTTAACCTGATAGCCTGCTGATGGCTTTATTGGGATCATATAATCAATGGGATTGCCTGTGCCAATAAGGGAATAAATATGGTTGATGCCTCTTTCCGCTGCCCATGCAATAATTTGCGCCTGATGATTGTATGCCAGACCATAGACTGTACCGCTAATGCTGTTTTCCAGATCAATTAATGGAAAAAGTATATTGCCAACATCTTCATTGACCAATTCGACACGATAGGAACCATCCTGGAAATTTGATGGATTAACTGTCACATTGTATTCTCCAGGAGGTAATCCAGAAAGTTTGTAGTTATGACCATCAGTCAAGAAACTTTTAGAAATATCATTATCCCACCCCTTATCAGAAAAGGCTTCAACTTCAATACCTGAAACGATTAATCCATTATATAAAATTTTACCACTGATTGAGAGGCCTGTTCGCATTATAATATTTCGATCTACTGCCCATTGCATGCTTGATGGCGCAATCCCCAGGGCATCCCCCGCAAGATAGACAGTATCATTCATCAAATTGTTGTCCTTATTGTCCCGATAAAATGCAGGCATATAATCTTCAATTCTAATAGAAATAATATAATCGCTGGCATCAGGATTCAAACCCGATTTTTGAAATCGGCCATTGATATCAGTCGAAACATCGCTTCCGGTTTGCGTAGACTTTGACCAGATATTGACCCATAATCCTTCAGGTGCGGTCGTGTTGCTATTATCCATATAAACAACACCGCGAATGACCATGCCAGTATCCAGTTTAATATCAATGTTTCCAATACTGCCAAACGATAAATCCACCTTGTCCGCATTTTCTTTTTTTGATTTATCTTTGTAATACGTAATCGGATAGTTCGCCGCATTAACTGTAACAATATAATCGTTTACAGGCGGCAGCCCTGTAAATGCATAGTATCCATTCATATCAGTAAATGCAGGTGAAAAGTCCATGCCAGCTTTTTCTGAGCTTACTGATACCTCAGCATCTATAACTGGCGTATTGTAGATATCCATGACAGTACCAGTAATCTGGCATTGGGTAATAAGCATAAAATCAATGCCAGTTGAACCTGTCTTGACATGCAGGGCTTTTGATTTATCAGAAACACCAGGATAGGCCTGGTAGGTATACCATATATCTGATGGGTTTTCTTCCTGGTTATTGTATTGAATGGAATGAACCGCTACGATATATCCCATTGTCAAAGGATCGCTCTCCGAAACTTCACTTAAGGCAGTTATAGTATAATAACCATTTTCATCTGTAAATGCGCCATTGCCAATATTCAATGCCTCGGAAAAAGCGTAAACCCATATATTTTCAGGTGTTGCCTGATTATCAATTTTTAGTTGACCCTGTATTAATCCTCTACTGTTTACTGATCGATCCAATACAATATCAATATGTTCAAGAACGTCTGCTTTTGGCGTGACAGGGGTGGCAGCATCCCAATTGTAAACACTGTATGTAGGAATTGAAATCCCAGGCGTTGCGGTGGTTGGAATGGCATAATACGTTTCAGCGTTTTGTTGATTATCCCAGATTGAAACACGATAGTCATCAGATGCTTTTAATCCACTCATGGTATAAATGCCATTTTCATCAGTATTCGCGTTGCGCCCATAAGCCAATTTTTGTGAATATGCACTGACCTGTGTATTCTTTTGAGCCACACCATTGGCATGCACTTTTCCTGAAATAGTCAGTGGTAAAGATTTCTGTAATGTCAAATCAATATTGCTTAGATTGCCATTTTTTGTAGAAACTGGCGTTGCTTTTGATAACACAGATTGCCCACTATAGTACTGCATATAATAGTTATTGTTCATTGCAGGCGGCCAGACAGCAACAATCAGGTCTGTAGCAGACGGGATCTCGTTTAATGTGGTCAGGCAGGTTACAGATGATGGCTCACAGATAAACGTATAATATCCATTATCATCTGTGTAAGTTTCTCCAACAGTATGATTATATTGCCTCTGTATAATTTCTACCTGATATCCTGCAAGTCCTGATCCTGTGTCTGAAGCAGTAATACGCCCTGAAATATTTCGGCCTTTAACATTAATATGTGCTTTCTTGACAATTGTAACAGCAGCACTACCCGCATAGGCAGTAAGCTGCGTTGTATATTCACCCGCCTGCCTGTATAAATGGGTGGGTGACATACTGGTTGAAATGTCTCCATCGCCAAAAGACCAGACAACATGGGTCACACTATCTGGCAGGTCTGCGGTAAAAGTGACTGTCAGCGGATATGCACCTGATGCCGGTGTTGCAGTGTAGTCAACCTGTAAATCGTATACGTTGATAAGGTTCTTTTTTATCAATGAATTTTCACCGCCCGGGCCATTCACCTTTAGGCTGACTGTATATGTTCCTGGTTTGAAATATGTATGCTGTGGATTTTTCAGTGTATTGGTCGTGCCATCACCAAAATTCCATGTTCGTGATGTTATGGCATTGAGCGATTTATCTGTAAATGTAATGAAAAGGGGATATATGCCATCAGTTTCTGATACCACAAAATCCGCAACTGGTGCTGGAACAGACTTGAAAAAAACCTCCAGGTTATGGGTTTCATTTACATCTTTAAAGGTATATGCACTGGTTGCAGCAACATAGTTACCATCAACTTTGAGATAATCAATGTCAAAGCCAGTCTGACTCTGGATTTCAAATGTTTGAGAAATTCCTTCAATCACCTGAACAAAACCATCAGGTTTAACAGTACCGCCAGTGTTCTTGTGAGTGGTTATGGTATACATTTCAGGCTCTCGAAAAATGGCCGAAATTGTATGATATTCTGCTATATTGCGAAATGTATATGTCGGACGCGCACTGATTGTCTGATTATCAACAACAAGATAATCAATTTTGAAGCCAGTTTCAGGTTGAATTTGTAATGTGAGATATGATGTATTGGTATTGACCTCAATCACGCCTGATGGAACAATCTGACCATTTCCCTGAGAACTTGCGGTGATATGATATTTTTTGACAGTCAGCATAAATGATTTTTCAACATAATCCATGCCATCAGAAATTTGCAGTGTAATTGTTACACTGCCAGATTTACCTGATGCTGGGATCATATTAATATCAACAGATTGATCAGTTTTTATGGCCACCTGATTTGAATTGATTCTTTCTCCACCAGCAAAAATAATGTTATCATATGGAAGCACCTGTGTATTGGAAACAGTTACTGTCAGTGTCAGGGATTGATTGTCTTTATCAGTTACAATAAATGCCTGGGTAACAGAAATGCTTTCATAGGTTGTCAAATCACTCAGGATGGACATTTCAGGAAGATCATTGACTGATGTCACATTCACAGTAAAATTATCCACAACTGTTAAGCCATTGGATGTTGCCAGTATTGAAATGTTGGAAACGCCATATTGATTGGGAAGAAATTCTATATGCAACGCATTTTGATTCAGTGATGCGTTTAACAAAGATTCGTTTGAATTGATTATGCTAAATACGATGAATGCATCATCATTGTCAATATCAGTAAAAACATCTGTTAGCGGAATAGATCTGGGCGGCGCATCTTCATTAACTGTAAAATCATCAATCGGATTTTTCACACGAGGCGCTGTATCCACAGGTGATACCAAAATATCAAAAGTATCTGTTACATGCTTGCCATTAGATGTTGCCTGAATTGTAATTGTTGATGATCCATTCATGTCGTCAATAAATGTAAGAATCAACTGATTTTTTTCGATGATTGCTGTCACTATTGATTCATTCGTGTTGGCGATAATTGATTTTTCAATCGCGAAATCATCATTATCAGGATCGCTGAACACAGATGTTAAAGGAATTATTGTGTTATCAGCGTTTTCATCAACAGTAATATCAGCAATAGGATTGCTTATTTCAGGCGGTGAATCTGTTGATATGACTGTTACAATAAAGCTAGTTTCCTCAAACAGCATGTTTGCCATGCCGCGAATTGTAATAATTGCAACGCCGCTTTTATGCGGTTGATAATTTAATATCAACGTATGATCCACAATGGTGGCTGCTACCAATGATTCATTGGTATTACTTTCAATTGAAAAAATGATAGGATCGTTATCAATATCAACAAAAACATTGGTTAATGGAATCAAGGTATCATCAGCACTTTCATTGACAACAACATCCTCAATTTCAGCGTTGACATGCGGGGCATCATCTATTGCAGTAACAGTAACCGCAAAAGCTTCCACAGCAGTCAGACCATTGGCATTTGCCAATATCTCAATGTTCGCAAAACCATTCTGATTTGCGATCAAGGACAATGTGAGCTGATCGTTACTTATACTGGCATGTATTAAAGATTCATTGCTGTTTGACTGGATGGATTTAACGATTAAGATATCATCAGTGTCAATGTCCGAAAAAACATTTTCCAATGAAATAAGATAATCCGTGTCATCTTCGTTAAGTTCGATATCATCAATTTCTGTCAACACATAGGGCGGGTCATCAACAGGTAACACAGTTATGGTAAATATATCATCTGTTGTTTTGCCATTAGATGTCCCCCGAATTGAAATACTGCCAGTGCCACTCAAGTTGGGCGTAAAAGATAATACCAGTGTGTCATTGGTGATGTTTGCTGTGACAAGATCTGAATTTGAATTATTTTGCAAGGCTTTGACAATCGCATTGTCATCATTATCCACATCAGAAAATACTGAAGACAGATCAATCGTAATATCAAAAGCATCTTCCTGCACCTCAATATCTTCAATGGGTGCAATCACCTGCAAAGGATCATCATCAGCAGTGACAGTTACAGTAAAAATATCCATTACAGTTTGACCATTTGATGTTGCCATAATTGTAATTGCCGATACGCCGCTTTGATTTTCCATTAAGTTCAATACAAGATTATTACCAATAACACTCGCATTTACGACTGTTATATTTGTATTTGAAGAAACACTTATAGAAATAAGAGCATCATCGTTATCAATATCTGTAAAAACGTCTGTCAAAGGAATGATATGGGCTTGTGAATCCTCATTTAAAGAGACATCTTCAATTGGATTCAGCACATATGGTGGATCATCTACTGGTAAGACTTCAAGGGTAAAACGTTGTGTATCAGATAAATTATTATCGTCTGTCGTTGTAATTGTAATATTGGCCGATCCATATTGATTGTTTGCAGGGGTGATAATCAGTGTATACGTGTTGTTGTAACAGGTGTCTGACATATTTTCTGATGGCACCAGCAAGGTGTTATCTGAAATAATATCTAAGGTAACTGAACAGGGAGCGGATTCAGGGTCGATCACTGTGAAAATCACTGATTTTTGTGTATCCTCATTCGTGCTGACATTGGCAATATCTGATATTGTGGGTGCCTGGTTTGCCAGAACTGTAACCATGCCATCTTGCGTCAAGCCTCTCCATTCATTCATCCTTGCGTTGCTAAAAGAAAGTGATGTTGTTTGCCCCTCAGTGATTGTATCAAAAAAGAGGGTGCCGATCTGGCCAGTGCCAGTATACACATCATTGTTTGAAGCAATACAGACAATGATCTGACCACTAATCCCCATATTATATTCTATTAAATAATTATTGACGAGTTTCGTTTCAGAAATCTGAAAATCGGTTGCCTGTATCACCAGTGGATCGTATTCAATCGTAAAATCTACACCGATTACTTGTTCATTTGAGACATTATTCAATGTCAGGGGAATAGATACAGCACCAGACATCGTCGAAACATTTTCAGGCAATATTAAAATTGGATAACTTTGAAAAACAAAACTGGTTGAAACTTCATTGCCATTGTTGTCATCAGCATACACAGTAATGGCACTGCTTCCAATTTGACTCGGCGTAATGAACAATGTCCAGTTTGCACCAGCGCCTGAGATCAATAAATTATTTTGCGGGATGACATTTGTATCTGAAGACACCGCAGAAAGGCCAATCGTATCATTTTCTGGATCTTCAACATAGATAACAATTTCTGTTTGTTTGTATCCCCTTTGATCGCTGATTGCCTGGATAACAGGCGGATTATTGGTAGCTGATAATGGATATACTGATAAAATAAAATACAAAATAGAAAATATAAATGTTTTATTTTTATAGACAGGATGCATACGCACCTCCATATTGACTTTTAAATCATAGAAATAATAATCAGGGCAAAATTAATGCCAGGAATATGATGTTCTTTTTTTTTAATTGTGATCTTTTTTAATTTTGGTGCAGCTTTGTTTGGAATGCATATCATGTGATTAAAAATAGCATCGTTGCACCATCATAACAGTATATTATTTTGTTTATTTTAATTTGAATAATATAATCATTTCTATGATAAACTCAAAAATTAAAGCCCATTTGATCGCCTGAGCTGTCAAATAATTGTGTAAAATCGTAAATTACAAATATGTAAATGCGTAATATTTTACCAGCAAGAGTGCAAGGTGTATTGTTCCTCGCTTAGGAAAGAAATTCATACTGGTAATCTGAAATATTTCCTGCACATAGATTTTGGTCGTGTAGAGACGCAGCATGCTGCGTCTCTACAGTAAAAAACCCCAATACGAACAATGTTAATGGAAAACTAATTTTTCAAGCATTCCTAAACAATCCCCTGATCTAACATTGCATTCACAACCTTAACAAATCCAGCAATATTTGCACCTGCCATATAATTACCAGCGACGCCATATTCAGTAGCAGCATCCATGCAGGTTTTATGAATATTTTTCATAATCATTTTCAATCGAGAGTCCACTTCATCTCGAGGCCAACTTAAACGCATGCTGTTTTGAGACATTTCCAAGCCTGATACAGCCACACCACCTGCGTTGGCTGCTTTTCCCGGGCCATACAAAATTTTATTTTCCAAATAGATATGGATTGCATCGATATTTGATGGCATATTCGCGCCTTCACTTACCAAAAATACGCCATTGTTGATCATTGCCTGGGCATCCTTACCATTGATTTCATTTTGCGTGGCTGATGGAAAAGCACAGTCTGCTTTATAATGCCAGACTGGATTATGATCCATTGCGGAATTGGTTTCAGTGTAAACAGCATCCGGGTATTGATCCACATATTCTTTAATTCGTCCACGACGAATATTTTTCAATTTTTTGATAAAAGCCAATTTTTCAGAAGTGATTCCTGATTCATCATAGATACATCCATTTGAATCAGATAATGTGACGACCTTACCGCCCAGTTCAAGAATTTTTTCCGCAGTAAATTGGGCAACATTCCCAGAACCAGAAACCAGACAGGTTTTGTTTTCAATGCTGTCATTACGTGTTGCCAGCATTTCCTGAGCAAAATAGACGCTGCCATAGCCAGTAGCCTCAGGTCGGATAAGGCTTCCGCCCCATCCCAGGCTTTTTCCAGTCAGCACACCGGTAAATTCATTGCGAAGGCGTTTGTACATGCCAAACAAGAATCCTATCTCTCGAGCGCCTACACCAATATCACCTGCAGGAATATCAGTATTTGGACCAATATGGCGGAACAATTCTGTCATGAAGCTCTGGCAAAATCGCATGACTTCATTGTCGGTTTTGCCTTTTGGATCAAAATCCGATCCTCCCTTACCACCACCCATGGCCAGCGTTGTTAATGCATTTTTGAAGACCTGTTCAAAGGCGAGAAATTTTAATATACCTAAATTTACTGATGGATGAAATCTCAATCCGCCTTTATATGGGCCGATTGCGCTGTTCATCTCAATACGAAATCCGCGATTGACATGCACCTGTCCCTGATCATCCACCCAGGGAACGCGGAAAATTATTACCCGCTCTGGCTCTGTAATTCTTTCAAGAATTGCAGCCTGGCGATATTCTGGATTTCGATCCAAAACAGGCTTAACAGATTCGATCACCTCTTGTGCGGCCTGATGAAATTCTTTTTCAACAGGATCTTTGGCTTTGATATACGCCATAAAATTTGAAACATTTACCATGGGTCTTCTCCTTTTTTCTTCTTGAGTGGCATTATCCACTCTATTTAATGGTTTAAAATTATTATGTAATTGCTGAAAAATATATGTTCCCCATTTAAAAAATGGTGGTATTGGGGTAATTGTACTGTAGAAACGTAGCATGCAAAATCTCTACACGACCTTATTTTTCATTATCGTACAAAAGAGTAAGATCGTGTAGAGACGTAGCATGCTACGTCTCTACAGTACAATTACCTCATAACGAACAATATCAATAAATGGTGAAAATATTTTCAAACAATTCCTAATCATTATTAATTTGCGCCATTAATTCATCACGCGTCACAATAACATCAACACGATCAACAAATGATTTAATATGATCAATCCCACCTTCCTGACGATCCACCAGAACAATAACCTGCATAACATCTAAACCTTCAGAACGAACCCGCTCAATGGCCTTAATCGTTGAACCACCAGTCGTAACGACATCTTCAAGGATCGCCACGCGATCTCCTTTCTGAATATTCCCCTCAATCCAGCGAATCATCCCATGATCTTTCTGTTGTTTGCGCACAGAAAATGCTTTAACTGGCTGATTTTCCAAACCTGATACAAAGGATGTTGCAACTGAAATAGGGTCTGCACCAAAAGTCAATCCGCCAACTGCTGAAACAGATGTATGATCTAGTTTTTCAAACACCAGATGGCCGACCAGATTCATACCATATGGATCCAATACAGTTGGCTTGCAATTTACGTAGTATTGGCTCATTTTTCCTGATGCCAGTTTAAACGTTGGTGTCTGGGTATAATTGAACGATTTTTGAACAAGTAATTCAATGAGTTTTTGTTTCATGTTTGATCCTTTCTTTAACGAACAAAATAATCCATAACCGATTTAAATAATCGACCATATGGAGGGCGCAACGACCCCATAATATTGACATTACTTTGATAAAACACCCCTTTTAAATTAGAAAAGGTCTCAAAGCCATAAAATCCATGATATCGCCCCATACCGCTGTGACCAACGCCGCCAAAAGGTAAGTCATCCTGAATAAAATGGAGTAAGGTGTCATTCATGCAAACACCACCGGATAATGTGCTTCTGAGAATCGTATCCATTGTTTCCTGGTCGTTGGTAAAACAATACAAGGCCAAAGGGCGTTGATTATGTGAAATGTTATCAATAACATCATATAAGGATTCATACGAAATAACAGGCAGGATCGGGCCAAAAATTTCTTCTTGCATGACCAGCATGTCTATAGTTGTATTTGCAATAAGGGTTGGCAGAATTTTTCGTTTATTGGATTGAAGCAATTCTTTTTCATGGGGCTGATAAATAGTTGCGCCCTTGGATTTGGCATCTTCAATCATAAAACGCAATTTATCGTAACGCGCTTTGGAAATGATATTTGTATAGTCTGCATTGTCCAGAGCTGTGGGATACATTTTTTGAATGGCTTTGAGAGATAGTTCAATAAAGCTGTCAATTTGAGTTTTGTGAACAAATGCATGATTGGCCGCAATACAGGTTTGCCCGGCATTAAACAGTTTTCCAGTTAGAATGCTGTTTACCGCTTTCTGAACTGGATAATCATGGGCAATAATTACTGGAGATCGTCCGCCCAGTTCCAGTGTGACTGGCGTTAGATTTTCCGATGCTGCCCGCATGACTTTTTTGCCGACTTGAGTTGATCCAGTATATAACAAATGATTAAAGGGCAATTGAATAAAAGCTTCATTTACGCCCGGTCCATACACAACAGCAACTTCATGACGTTCAAACACTCTTGAAATAATTTTTTCGATTATTTTGCATGTTTCAGGCATTCGACCCGATGGTTTCAGCATAATCCGATTTCCAGCAGCAAGCGCAGCAATCATCGGACCAAAGCATAATTGAAAGGGATAGTTCCAGGGAGACATTATTCCTACTACGCCCAGTGGCTGATAATGAATTTTGGCTGTTGCCGGACGACAATACCAGGGAACAGGACGTTTGCGGGGTTTCATCCATTTTTTGAGATGTTTTTTTGTATGATGGATTGATTTAATACATACAAATATCTCAGCCATTAATGTTTCATGATAGGAGCGATGTCCAAAATCGCTGGAAATTGCCTGTGCAATTTCGTTTTTATATAACAATATTTGTTCTTCAAGCTGGTTCAACGCAATAGTTCTGCTTGCGAGAGTGGATGGACCATACTTTAAAAATGCTTTGCGTTGTTCCTCGAATATGTCATTAAGATTTTTTATTCGATTATCCATAAATGTTTTAATCCTTAATTAATTAAGGAAAGCTCTGAAAATAACTTCCCCATTTATTGATATTGTTCGTTTTGAGGTTATTGTACTGTAGAGACGTAGCATGCTACGTCTCTACACGACCTTA
>Ga0272440_1001203_pt1 | contig 21566 bp, 19 predicted proteins | sample SSMMMBAug17_FD_192440 | JGI IMG/M metagenome (GOLD analysis project Ga0272440, IMG submission 192440) | Marine sediment archaeal communities from Little Sippewissett salt marsh, Falmouth, MA, United States - SSM-MMB-Aug17 | ecosystem: Environmental > Aquatic > Marine > Wetlands > Sediment ...
GGTATCTCAGCTCAAGGAGTTCATACTAGAACTTGAGAGCAGACTCAATAGTGCTCATGAAGAGGAGAGAACTCTGCAAGAGGAGATGCGCCGTAAGTTTAAAGATGACATTAAAGCCCTAGAGACTATCAAAGTAAACCAATCAAAATTTACTGAGAAGTTTGAGTCTATGGAACAGTGGCATAAAAATGTTACAAGCTCGTTTAAGTACTTCACAGAAGTACAGCTTCCTGAACTTGATGATGTAGTACACAAACACATAGACATCTTACGAGTTGCAGAGCAAGACCATTACAATAAACTCACGGCACTTTTGCAAAAAGATGCCCAGAGCAGAGGTGATATTCAAAAGTATATGAATGAGTTAAAAGAGCGTTTAGAGAGTATGAAGGCTCTCTCAAAGGATATTTCAAAGAGTATAACGCAAGAGACACTAGAGCGTCTCAATGGCGTGACAAAAGCTTTCGAGTCTCAGCTGCTAGGTTTAAAATCTCGTACAGAGAGTGCTGCAACTTCACTAAGTGAGAGTGAGACAACACTTGAGGGGATTCGCAATCAAAGTGAAATCATAATGAAGCAGATGTTACTCTCATCTAAGAAGATGGATGAGTTAGAGAAGCAAAACAGTGGCTTACATGATGTTTATGCTACTTTAGATGAACTTGTAAAAGAGGTAGAGTCTGTAAAATCAGACTATGTAAAAGCACAATCACAACTTACAAACCTTGTAAAAGAACTTGAAAAATCAAACGACGAGCAGATGGTCGATATGCGTAATAAAGTTTATGAGTTGAGTAGTCTCCTTAGAGAAAAGATAGAGGAGTCTTTAGAGCAGCTACATAAGCACTATCACATTACGAAGGGTGATGTAACAGACAGTGTCAAAGTTCTTGCAAAACGTGCGCAACTGCATAAGGGTTATACACAAGAGGATAAAGATTAGTAAATAAGAATTGGTCGTAAAGGATCAAAACTCATTTTTGCATAGTAGTGGTGTGCATTTGCCTTGTATTCTGAGAAGAAGTCACTGTAGAGAAAACTCTTCTCTGTAAGTTCTTGTTGCATCTTTTGCATTCTCTCTTTGAGATAGTTTGCTTTTATGAGTGTAAAGAGTGGTGTTTTAATGGCTGGAAAAATTTCATCATTTATGATGATGTCACCACTTACAACGCAAGAGCACAAAGGAAAAGAGGGTGGAGTAGAGTAGCCTATGAGGTCATAAACCCCTCTTATAAGGCTTGCTATAGTTTTGTCAGAGTAGTGAGAGCTAAGATTTATCTCTTTGAGTTTTAAAATTGCACCTCTCTCCTCTTCATCCGTTATTAGGCGATCAATGAGGGTTTTAAAACCCTCTCTTTTATCTACACCATAGAGTGGATAAAATCGTTCACACAGTGTTACGTAAGCCTCAGATGAGAGTGCTTGTTCTATGCTTTTCTCAGAACTTAAATAAAGCTCTTGGTTAGAGCCTTTTTTATATGCACAGATGACATACTCAAAACTGAGTGTGCCAATAATCTCTTTATGACCATCAAAGTAGTTTTTTGCACAGGTTACTTTTAGCTCTGCTTTTGTGACTCCAAGTTTTTCAACTGCATCTCTACCCTGTGTTGAGATCTCTGCCCAGAGTGCAACACCATATTTTCTCTCGTCATTATAGTACTCCTCTTGCTTGAAAAAACTATTTTCATAGAGGTTGACAAAGTCTTTAGCGTATTTTCCAAAGTAGAGCACCTTTGAAGGAAGATATTTGAGTCTATATTTTGCAAGAGCTCTTAAAAAGGTGTAGTAACTCTGTAGCATGGCAAATGCAAAGTCAACTCTCTCTTCATTAAGTGTAATATTTTTACAAATACCTAGAAAAATTTCTCTTTGTGTTTCATCAAATCCTATGGCATTAGCACTCATGAGTAGCACTCTTTCATCAACACTATGAGTGCTTACGTAAGAGATATTATTGCTTACGTAAGAAAGAAAAAGAGCCTTGTCATCATAGAGCTCCTCACTCTGTTTATACTCTAGCATTTCTATGAGCTTACTCTCGTCAATCTCAAAGAGCAGGTCAGTTTTAGCTTCAGTCATATAGTTGCAAAAAGAGACATCTTTGAGGTATTTTAGAAAATTTTGTAACATAATTTGTGGTGCATAGGTCTCATTTGCCTTACCTAAAAGTGCAAGATTGAGCTCTGCATCTTCAAAGTTGAAGTTTTCTAAGATAATACGAGGGTCTTTGTGTGAATCTTTTCGTATGAGATAGATTTTTTCAATCTGTTCTTCATACTCTTTTGGTGTGAGTCCTGTGAGATTTATAACTGTTTTTTCATAAGCCTCTTTATAACTGAGATACTCTCTAGTAAGTAGCTCTTGTGTCCGCTCTTGGAGTTTGTACTGGCTTACGTAACGAAAATGTTGAATGGAGTCATCGACAGATGTAACAAATATACTTTTTGCCATCTCCTCACGAGCTTTTTGTGAGTTTTGAGAGTAACTTGCATAAAATAGGGCTTTTTTTATCTCTAGTGACTCCACTCTAACACCTTTTTTAAAAGAGGTCAGCATGTCCAAAGTAGATCTCTTTGGTTCTATCTTTGAGCATCGACTCTAAAATTTTTCTTGCTTTACGCTTTGTCTCTTGGTCGAAATATATCAGCATATTTCTTGAAAACAGATAATCAAACTTTTCTAGTCTTTGAAATTTATCATCAAATATATTTACTATTTGAAAATCAACGAGCTTTTTGACACTCTCTGTTATACAAAAACTTTTATCTTTTTGTTCAAAGTATTTCGCCTGTATACTCTCAGATAGATTACGCATATTTCTCTCTTTATAGACTCCTTCTTTGGCTTTCTTGATAGCATCAGAGTTTATATCTATGCCTACTATGAAAAAGTCGTTCTCTTTTACTCCTGCTTCTAAGAGTGCAATGGCTATAGAGTATGGCTCTTCTCCCGTTGCACAAGGAGCACATAAAATCCTGACTTTATGCGACTCTTTTTGTACCTCTTTTACAAGTTGTGCTATCTGAGCAAATTCTCTATAAAAAAAAGTTTCATTTGTTGTGAGTCGATTGATGAGCTTCTGTTTTAAAAAGTCATCCTCTTTTATACGTTTTAAAAGCTCTTCGTAGGAGTATATGTTGTGTGAGAGAGCAAAACTTCTTGCTTTAGAATTAAGAATAGAAGTCTGCTTTTCAAAGGTGACACCTGTGAGTGCTTCAAAGTACTGAGCAAGAGGGGTGACATCTACAAACTCCTCTTTGGGTTTTGCGTGCTCGTGTTTAAGAGACTCTTTTTGATTAGAAAAAAGCCATGAAAACATATTAGACTCCTCCAAATTTTTTTATTTGTTCTATAATTTCATATAGATCTAAAACTGCAACACCAGACACTTGCTCTTTCGCCCGAGCAGGCATTCCATAAACAATAGCTGTCTTTTGACTCTCTGCTAGGCATCGAACACCTCTAGAAGCTAATGCTATACATCCATTAATTCCATCATCACCAATTCCAGTTAATATAATTGCAAGTATATTTTTTAAATTACTGAGTTGTGTAAAAGATGTAAAAAGCGCATCAATATCAGGATTAAAACGTGCAGTACTACTATTTTGTACACTAAAGTGAAGTAAAGAGTTATGGAGTTGCAGAGTTGTTGTGTTGGATGTGATATAGACTCTTTGAGAGCATAAGGACATACCCTCTTGGGCTAAGACGATATCGTGAGAAGTTTTCAGTCTTAACCTCTGCACAAAACTTGGAAGAAACTCTGCTCCCATATGTTGCGCTATAACTATGGAGAATGGAAGTGGTGCAGGAAGGCGTGATAAAATTTTTTCTATATGTGCTGGTCCTCCTGTAGAGGCACCGATGAGCACAACCTTGTTATGTTCTAAAGAGTTCAAGTTTACTATTTAACTCTTCAGTCATTGAGTTAAGGTGCTCTGCTGCTGCAGCTATCTCTTCGACATTACGAGCATTTGTACTAGATATTTCATTAATAGATGAGACTTTTTGTGCAATCTCTTGGACACTTTTTCCAGTTGCTTCAAAATCTGAGACTGTTTTATCTGTTGCAGCAACGGCAAGATTTACTATAGATACACTCTCGTTTATCTTCTCTTCTATATGCGCTGCAGAGAGTGCAAGTGTCTGAATCTCTTCTGAGTTATTGTTCATCTGTGTGCTAGCATCCATAATTGCTTGGACAATTACATTAATAGTAGCATTAATCTCTACTAGAGATTTTTGTGTACGTTCTGCTAGTTTTCTTACTTCATCTGCAACAACAGCAAACCCACGACCATGCTCACCAGCACGAGCTGCTTCGATGGCAGCGTTGAGTGCAAGTAGGTTAGTTTGATCGGCTATATCGCTAATAACTTCAAGAATAAGCTTTACCTCATTTGCATCGTGAGAGAGTGTATTCATGCTCTCTGAAAGTGCTACTTCCATCTCTGCTGTATGTTGTACCTTAGCGTTCATGTCACGCACATCTTGGCTTGCAGAAGTGAGGTTTTCATTGGCACGAATAATCTCTTTTTTACTCTCAATAGCATCAGAGATTGAGAGGTGAATTTCATCTCGGATTTTTGCTGCTGTATCATTTGCTTCTTGCGTTACTGTTACAGATTTTTCAACATTGTTTCCGACCCCAAGAGCCGTTGTAGAGAGCTCATGTGCAATTGAAGCATTTTCGTTTGAAGAGAGTTTTGTATTGTCTATAAGTTCATGAAGCTCTTGTGTAAAGTTGTTAAACTCTTGTGCCATCTGGCTTATTTCAAGTGGGGCTTGAGTATTTACTTTGAGCGTAAGATCTTTATTTTTAGCTATCTCAAGCATCTTGTCTCTAAATATATCAAGAGGTCTTTTGATGCCGATTACAATGATATAGTAAGCAATAACTACACCAAAAACGAGCGCAATAATAAGTGCGATAGTCATTATGGATGAAGAGTTCTCAAGAGCCTTGACAGAGTCATCAGAGAGTTTTTTCGTACCATTAAGACCTGCTTTGTTTATCTTCTCCACACTTAAGAGAGTAGAGAGGGCTTGTTTTGTTGCAGAGGTACCAAGGGCAAGAATTTCTTGCTGCAATTTACTGGACTCTAAGAGATGACTTTTATAAAGTTTTACTGCTTTTTCATACTTCTCAAAAGAGGCGATATTTTTAGCATTTCGTGAACCTTTTCTTAAAGACTCTATTGGTGCTATAATGGCATCAAAGTCTTTAAGTAGTTCTTGCAGTCTGACAGGGTCTTTACGTGCAATGGAGCGAAAGTTTTCTAATCGAAGATTCATTACATTGTTGTAGGCATCATAAGCATACAGAGTTCGTTCAACTCGAAGCTCCATCTCTTTTTTTGTTTGCGCTGCCTTAATAAGCTGTTTTTTTTGACTCTCTAAAATCTTTGTAGCTTGAGAGACAAAATCTTGCGCATCTGCATCAAGGAGCTTATTGATTTCATAATTTTGTTTATGTTTTTGTGCAACTGCCTCACTAATTTTTTTATACTCTTTAAGTTTTTGCATTAGATGTGGAAGCTCTGATTTGAGTGTTGTGAGGTTCGGATAGAGAGCTATGTGTTCTTGGAGTTTTGTAAGCTCTGAAAAAACAGTTTCAAAAAGAGTATCTAGCTTTTTTTTACTCTCAAGATTACCATCAACAAGTTTTGTCATCTCTATTCTTGCTTTAGCAAAGCTTCTCTCTAAAGATGTAGCAATATCAACTTCAGAGATGTACTCCTTGTCAAGTTGAATAGAATTATCTGTCGCATTTGACATACTAGTTGTTCCAATACTTCCCATAACTAGCATTGTCCCAAGCATAAGCGCAAAACCAAGACTAATCTGTTTACTTAGGCTCATTGTTACCATAAAAACTCCTGTGATATGAAATAATGGAGATTGTATGTTAGTTTGCATTAAAGCGATATTAATAACTTTGTTCTTTTTTTAATTTTATGCAGATTATAATTACGCAAAGGATTCCTTATGAAAATACTCTTTAATTCAGAAGCAACACTTGAGTCTTTGAAAAAAGCTGTTTTGAGTTTGCAAACTCAAGCAAAAAGTGTAATGGTTTTAGGATGCATTGACAACAACTACAGTGTCTCAGAGATGAATGCTTTTTTATCGAGCTGTACAGTAGAGATTTATGGTGCGCTCTTTCCAAAGATTATTTATGAAAATGCCACGTATGAAAAAGGTGCTATTGTTGTTGGTTTTGTTCATAGTCAAAATATTAAACTACTAAGAGACCTTAGTGATGAGAGAGTTGATATCACCACTTTTATTGAGGAGCAGTGCTTAAGTGATGAAGAGAGCAAAAGTATGTTCGTTTTTGTGGATGGTTTTGCTAAACGTATTAGTCTACTCATTGACTCACTTTTTGAGGTTTTTGGCTTGGAACAAAACTACATTGGTGGTGGAGCTGGTAGTTTAGATTTTATACAAAGAGAGTGTTTATTTACAAATGAAGGATTTGTGCAAGATGCTGCAATACTTGTGCAGACACCAAAAGAGAGTGCTATTGGTGTACAGCATGGTTGGAACTCTATTGCAGGTCCATTTAGTGTCACTGCATCAAAACAAAATGTGATACAAGAGCTTGACTATAGACCAGCTTTTGATGTCTATAAAGAGGTTGTTGAATCGCACTGCAGTTGTAGTATTACTCCTGAGAATTTTTTTGAAATAGCTAAAGCATATCCTTTTGGAATTAAGAAGTTTGAGAGTGAACATGTTGTTAGAGACCCGATAGTGAGTCAAGATGGTGCACTTGTTTGTGTTGGTGATGTTGGACAAAATGAGTATGTAGATATATTAAATGGCACAAAAGATACACTCATAGAAGCAGCAAAAGAGTCACATACAAAAGCTATAAAGAGCTTTACAAAAGAGGCTGAAGTAACACTTTTTATAGACTGTATATCACGAGTACTATTTTTAGAGGAGGATTTTTTACAAGAGATTGCTGCTGTAAAGACCCCTGGAGTCCCGCTAATAGGAGCGCTCACTTTGGGTGAAATAGCAAATAGTGGGAATGATTATTTAGAGTTTTACAATAAAACGGCAGTTGTAGGAATTTTATAGCATGGAGTTTAGTACCCAAGAGAGAGTTCAAATACTCTATGAACTCTCTTTGAGTTTTGGAAATAGTTTTGATTTACAAAAACTCTTCAAAGAGTCTGCAGTAGTCTTTTTAAAAAAGCTTAATGCAACAGCTCTATTTGTTTATAGATATGCAAACGACTCTACAGCACTGCCACTTTATGTAACTCCTAGAACTGCAAAGCGTGACAACTCTTACGTAAGCACAATAGAGGCTCTTTTAAATCAAGAGAGTATTGAAGTGTTACGGAAAAAAAAACCAGGGCTATTAGCGCAACAAGAGAGTAATGGAGTTTACTATTACATCTTCTCTTTGGGTAGCTTTGGCTTGTTTGTACTCTTAAAAAAAGAGCGCACACTCTCTTATGAGCTTTTAAGAGACTTGGAGAGTATATTTGTAAAGTTTACAAACTCCATAGAGTCCTGTTTAGCTATGGAAGAGTTAGAACACAAAAAAGTTGAAGCGGAATATCTCTTAGAAGAAGCCAAACAGGCATCGCAAGCAAAGTCAAATTTTTTAGCAAATATGTCTCATGAAATACGAACCCCTCTCAATGCTATTGGCGGTTTTATACAGATACTTCAAGAGATGGAGGTGGACCAAAAGAAGCTGAAGTATTTGGAGACTATTCATCAAGCAAGCAGTAATCTACTTGAAATAATAAATGACATCTTAGATTTTAGTAAAATAGAGAGTGGAAAGAGCGTGGTTGAGAGTGTCGACTTTGACGCTTTAGATGCATTTGAAGGGGTGTTTAAACTCTTTGAGGCAAGAGCGAAACAAAAAGGTGTAACGCTTCATTTTAGACATCAAAGTATTCCTGAGTTCTTACGTAACGATGTTGTTAAGATCAAGCAGATATTAAACAATCTTTTAAGTAATGCTATAAAGTTTACTCCTGAATCTAAGCATATCTATTTTTCTGTTGAGTATAAGCAAGGTCACCTTTACGTAAGTGTTAAAGATGAGGGTATAGGAATAAATAAAGAGAGCCTTACATCTATATTTGAGCCATTTACACAAGAGGATGCCTCTACGACTCGAAAGTATGGTGGAACAGGGCTTGGGCTTAGTATCGCAGTACATTTTGTAAATCTATTAGGAGGAGAGCTAGAGGTAAAAAGTGAGGAGGGAGTTGGCAGTGAGTTTTATTTTAACATCCCCGTAGAGCTTGGAAAGTCTGTCGTAAAAGAGAAACAGACGCCGATGATAGGTGCTCTTGAGGGAAATATTTTGGTTGTAGAAGATAATGAGCATAATCAGCTTTTCATGCAGACAGTTTTAGAGCGATTTGGTGTTGCGCACGAGATTGCCAATGATGGTTTAGAGGCTTATGAGATGTTTTTAGAAAATTCGTATGATGTAATTGTAATGGATGAAAATATGCCTAGGCTCAATGGCATAGAAGCAACGAAAAAAATACGCCAACATGAAGAGCAAAACTCTTTAGTTCGCACCCCGATAATTGCTTTGAGTGCTAATGCTTTTGAGGAAGATAAAGCACGTTTTTTTGCTGCAGGTATGGATGAGTTTTTAGCAAAGCCACTCCGTATTGAAAAACTTTATGAAATGCTTAAGAAGATAATACAAAGTCAGAGAATTATAGATGCAGATGTGAATCAAGAAAGTAAATCTATAGAGCAAAAACTTAAGCACATAGATATAGAGTATGGCTTATCGCTAGTTATGGGTATAGAGTCCATATATAAGCGAATTTTAGAGGGTTTACTTCACTATAAAACAGAAAGTTTTACACAATTAGATGATGATGAACTGCAAAGAGTAATGCATACTATTAAGGGCATGGCTGCAAGTGCAGGGGCACAAAGACTTAGTGAAATGGCAAAAGAGTTAGAGTTAAGTCTAGATAGGGAAAAAATTATTCTTTTTCAAGAGCATCTCCAAGAAGTAGTAGAGGAAATAGAAGCTTACATTTTAAGAGTTACATAAGACTCTAAAGCTTAATAAAACTTTTTAAAACACTCTGTATAATTACGCATCTAAATCAAAGAGAAATAATGCATACATATCAAATAGCAGAGTCAATTTTAAAGGGCTACAAAAGCGAAAAGTTTACTCAAGAGAGACTTGACTTTTTACTCTCTCAGGCAAAAGAACAACTCGAAGAGATTGTTCAAAACGAAGTGCTCTACAATCATTTTTTAGAAAAAGCCAAAGTACCTTCAGAGGATATAGATCCCATCATTATCTGGATGCTGCTGATGTCTAATGAAGATATTTGCGAAGAGTATATCGATGAGTTTAGAAAAAACTTTCGTGAAATTATTCCTGTAAGTGACTTAGCTGATTTACTCTTTTACAATGTCTATCTTAAAAGAGTAGAAGAGAAGCCACTACAAGGTTTTGACTATCTGCTTCACTTTGAGTCAGAGGGAGTAGGTGAGATAGATCAGTACTGTTTTACAAACATCTTACTTTATGTGCAAAAGTCCAAAGAAGTTGCAATGGAGTTTTAACCCACTTTTGTCTTAGAGGCAACTCGAATGAATCAGTTGCTAAAGGTATGAAGACAACATAAAGAAAGTTGTGGTTAAAATGTGAGATGTTTAAAATTTTATTTTTATTACAATTTTTTATATCTCTTAGCTTAGCTACAGATTGGCTAATTGCTCAGGGAACCGAGTCTATGAATGCACCAAAAACAACTCTTTGGGGCTTTGGACAGCTACGATATGTTAAAAACTATGGTCACATAGATGAGCTTGCAGGTATTAACACTACACCATTTTCACTTAATAAACCAGACTTAGAAAAACAAGAAAGTTTACAACTTGCACGTCTGCGTATTGGCTTACGAGGAAAACTCGATGAAGAGAATAAAATTAACTACTTTTTACTCACAGAGTTTGGACAAAACGGCATTACGAATCCACTTGGATACTACCAACACAGTTATGTAACAGATTTATCCGTAACACTTAAATACTTACCAGTTTATATGAGGTTTGGGATGTTTAAGTACCCTGGAAGTGAAGAGGGACTTATGGCTCGGTTTGTATCACCTTTTATTGAGTTTACAACTTTAAGTGATCAGCTTATGCTTGAGAGATTTATTTCACCCTTGTCTGTGAATGGTACGAGTTATCTTGGCACTCCAGAGCACTCCGTAGGTGCCTACAGAGACACAGGAGTACAACTTTTTCAAAAAATAGCTTGCAATACAACTGACTCATTTACTTATGCATACATGTATGGACTTGGTACCGGATTACAAATGAATACCCCAAATAGCCCCTATGGCACGCACTACGTTTATGCAGCGTATGAAAAAAGAGTTGGGGAGGGTAGAGGGTATAATATGCAATCGCTCAAACTCTACGCTTGGCATCAAGAAGGTAAAAGGAAGCTCTATGACGCCTATTATGATAGAAAAAGATCTGGATTGGGCTTTACCTACTTCGATGGTTTATTTAGAGTTGAGGGTGAGTATATGCAAGGAGAGGGTATGATATTTACGGGGGCAAAAGATGTTGATGCCACTGCACAAAGTGATGCCTGGCAATATCAAATAGAAGCAAACAACGACAACAAAGCTCATGGGTTCTATCTCTCAACAATCTATACAATAAACTCTAGCTTTGAAGCTATGGCAAGATATGATGATTATCATAGAATGACAAATAACGATGCAAAAAAGAGAGTCTTTGAAAATACTACTGTAGGAGTTTCATATAAGATTAAAGGCTTTAATAGAATAGATTTGAACCATACTTTTTCTCAAGCATATGCCCCAAGTAACAACACCGCCCAAAACATACTTAATAAGATGGGCGATACAACAAAAATACAGCTTACTTTAGTTTATCAATAGAGGTTTACAAGATGCAAATACGAGTTTATTATGAAGATACAGATACCGGTGGGGTTGTTTATCATGCTAACTATTTAAAGTTTTGTGAACGTGCGCGTAGTGAAGCTTTTTATGTAAAAGGTTTGACACCAGAGTTAGAAGATGGACATTTTGTTGCACGAAAACTTACAGCAGATTACATAACATCTGCGAAGCTTGGAGATAGACTTGAGGTAAAGAGTAGGCTTGTAAGTATGAAAGGTGCTTCTTTTGTCGTAAAGCAGGATATATATAGAGATGAAAAAATTATTTTCTCTTTGGAGATATCTCTTGTATACATTAGCTTTGAGGGAAAGCCTAAAAAAATTGATGTTGTAACAAGGGATTTACTCTACAGTCTCTTTTAGGACTTTTGGAGTGTACTTTATGAAACGTGAAAGTGATGGGCGGAGTAGTTCTACTTCGTAGAGCATCTGCTGCTCTTGCATCGCTATGTGGTACTCTCTCTCCTCTCCAGTTATTTCATTGTAAAAATAGTCAATTCCAACTGTTGTGGTGTAGTTAATCCAGTCGTAAACGATGTCATTGCCCAAGAGTGAATTAGTTTCAATAAGAATATTATTATGCTCTGTTAATGAGTTGGCAATTATCATCTCTTTTCTGTCAATGTACTGTGTCATTGAGAGAATAAGTGGGTCATAGTTTATTTGGGTTGAGAGAACATTTGTTGCATTTGCATCATAGAGTGTCAGTTGTGACATAATCATACCACTTTTGATAATTGGGGTATTTATGAAAAATGATGCCTGGGTGATATCTTCATTCTCCTTTAAATAATACTCAAGGTTTGTAGTATTTTTAGACAGAGCATACTGTATGACTTTTGGTGCCTCTTCTTCAACTATCGCTTCATCAAAACTCTCTTCATATAGACTCGGCTCTTCTTCAAACAAGAGTGTAGTGTTTGTCTCCTCTACGGGAGGATTTAAAAAACGCTCTTTTTGATAGGTGGAGAGTTTCATTCCCGTAGGTGATTTGTCAGAGAAAATTACAAGTGGAGAGACAGCCTCTTTTAAAAGCATATCACTCTGTTTTTTGTAGTCAATGCCTCCAAAGAGCAAGTAGTTGGAGCTACTGTTTACATCTTGAACGTTAATTGTCGGAAAGTAGATGTTGAGTTCAGGGTCAATGGAGATGATGTTGTTTGCTCCCTCTGTAGTAAGCGGTGCTATTACGTAAGCAAATCCATCCTGTTGCATTTTTGTAAGAGCAGCTTGGAGATCCTCTCTGCTTTCACTCTCAACCTTGTAACTTTGTAGTGTAAAGGCGTGGCTTTTTGTCATCATGTAAGCAAACGCTGCATTTGTTGTGGATGATGCGTACTTTCCTATTTTTTTGTATGGGAGTAAAAGCGCAATTTTAAGTGAACCACCAGGGTTAAATGCACCAATGTTTAAAATGGCAAAACTCATAACACGTATCTCATCAAGCGCTCTGTTTTCAAGTTTTCTTTGTGCATGTGCGAGAAATGAAAATATCATGTCATTGTCAATGTAGTTTTGTAAACACTCTTCATCACACTCATAAGGGTCTAAGTTTTGAATGTAGCTTTTTGGTAATGGAATGTTTGATATCATAAAACTCTGTGCAAAAATAGCTATGGGTAAAATGAGAAGGAGGAGTTTTAACATCATAAAGCTCTTTGTCGATTGAAATTTTTAAAAAAGTTATTATAGCAGTTTGATTATAATATCTCACTTGTAAAGGAGTAGTGATGCAGATTCGTGAGATAAGCCTAAAAGAACTTTACGAAGCCTATGCACTTGTAAAACAGTTACGTAAGGATCTCACATATGAAGCTTTTGAAGACCTTGTTTATGAGATGAAACATATGGAGTACAAGATGTTTGGGCTCTTTGAAAAAGATGCACTTCTCTCATTTGCAGGTGTGGCAATTCAAACAAATCTCTACCACAAGCGACATCTTTTTGTTTTTGACTTAGTTACTGATGAACCGTGGCGTTTTATGGGGTATGCGAGAATGCTTTTGGACTACTTACAAGATTTTGCCAAGACTGCCATGTGTGAAAATGTTGTGCTATGGGGCGGTTTTTGCACTCAAGATGCACAAATGTTTTATGAAAAAAGAGGCTTTAGCAGCACTGGTGAACTTTTTGTTAAGTCACTCTAAGCACAGCACTTTTTGTACTTTTTACCACTTCCACATGGGCAGCTTTCATTACGTTCAATTTTAGAGTTATAAAGCTCACCGTCTTTGTACTTCCAGATGCCATCCTCTTGTTCAAACCTACTTCTCTCATGAAGCACTTGGATGCCCTCGCTATCTTGGTAGTATGCTTTAAATTCAACAGTGTCATCTTTTACTTCAAGTACATCAAGTTTTAACCACTCGACTCTTTTGGCAAACTCCTCGATGAGTTCAAGGTCGTCTTGGTATCTGTTCTCTTTTGTTGTGGAGTAGAGTATGTACTTTGCATCAGCTCTTACGTAAGCACTATATCTACTGCGCATTAACTCTTCAGCTGTTTTAGGATCTCTGTTGTAAAAGATGAGTCCACCACAGCACTCTAAAAACTCTTTATCATTCCCACAAATACACATAATATTTCCATTTTTTGGTAGAATTATAGCTACTTTGAAAATGAATAGGTAGATTATGAAAACTAAATCACTTTACATATCGGCTCAAGAGATGCATGCGGGAACCCTTTTTGTATCTATGGGGATGATGGAGATTCTTAAGCGTAATCTACACAGAGTAGCTTTTTTCCGTCCAATTATATTTTCAAAAAATGTTCAAGATGGTGATATTAGCTTTATGCTAGAGCACTATAAGCTTGACATGCAGTATGAAGATTGCTACTGCTTTGATGTTGAAGAGCTTGAGAGAATGCTCTCTCAAAACAGATTTGATGAGCTTATGAATACTCTCATAACACACTTTAAGCATTTGGAGTCTGAGTATGACTTTGTCTTATGCGAAGGAATCCGTCGCTCTTTTTTTAGTACAAATATAGACTATAACATCAATGTAGAGATAGCAAAAAATTTTAATACCCCACTCATAAATATCATAAGCGCAGATAAAAAAAATGCAAAAGATATTTATAAGAGTATGCTCATAGAAAATAAAGCAAATGAAGTAAAAGGGGCGACGCACTTTGCAACTTTTTTAAATAGAGTCTGCGAAAAAGAGCATGAAGCCCTTAAGGCTTTAGTCGATTCAACACCCTACAACACATATATACTTCCGGAGGTAGAAGAGCTTAATCTTCTTACGATTCAAGATATCATAGATGGACTGCAAGCTGAGGAGATACTTGTAAGCGAGGATGACAAGACTCGTGTTATCCGCTCGATTAAAGTAGCAGCACTCTCTTTGGACAACTATCTTGAGCAGATACAAGAAGATGACTTGGTTATTGTTCCAGCGGATCGCTCCGACATCATCCTAGGTCTTCTTGGTGCACTTCACTCAAATGCTTATGCAAACATCTCTGCTATAGTTTTTCCTTTTGGAATGCATATGCATCCAAACATCCAAAAGCTCATTGGTGGACTTACAAGTTTTACCATTCCGCTTTTAGGGGTTGAAAGTGATACTTTTACAACTGCTATGAACATTAAAAATGTACACTCTCGTCTACGTCCAAATGCACAAAGAAAAATAGCTCTTGCTTTAGGCCTCTTTAACTCTAGCGTAGATGTTACTGCCATTGAAGCGAAAATTGCCAGTAGCTACAGTGACATAGTAACCCCGCAGATGTTTGAGTACAAGCTCTTTAACCTTGCTCGTCAAAACAGAAAAAAAATCGTTCTTCCAGAGTCTGAAGATGAGAGAATTTTACGTGCTGCAGAGATTATTATGCGTCGTGAGGTAGCAGATATTATTCTCTTGGGAGAGCCTGGAGAGCTCAAAGAGCGTTCACTTCGTTTGGGTATAAACCTTCAGGGTGCAGAGGTGATTGACCATAAAAGCTCTGCACTTATGGATGAGTTTGTGGAGTACTTTTATGCCTTACGTAAGCACAAAGGTTTAACACGTAAAGCCGCAAGTGATGCAATGCAACATAGTAACTACTTTGCAACAATGATGGTTGAGCTAGGGTATGCAGATGGTATGGTAAGTGGTGCTACACACTCAACAGGAGATACCATCCGACCAGCTTTGCAAATTATAAAAACTACTGCAGATGTCTCTGTTGTTTCGAGTGTCTTTTTTATGTGTATGGCTACAAAGGTTCTTATTTATGGTGACTGTGCTATCAACCAAGATCCAGACGCACAAAGACTTGCCGACATAGCCATAGCATCTGCAAGGACTTCTGAGGCTTTTGGTATAACACCAAAAGTGGCTATGCTCTCATACTCTACAGGAGAGAGTGGCAAGGGTGTAGATGTAGATAAAGTTCGTACAGCAACTCAAATTGTACATACAAAAGCACCACAATTTCTTGTTGATGGACCGATGCAGTATGATGCAGCAGTAAATGCAAAGGTTGCAAAGAGTAAAATGCCAAACTCAAAAGTAGCAGGTGAGGCGACTGTTTTTATTTTTCCGGATTTAAATACTGGAAACAATACCTATAAAGCGGTACAGCGATCCTCAAATGCAGTTGCAATTGGCCCAATTTTACAAGGGCTTAAAAAACCGGTAAATGACTTAAGTAGAGGCGCATTGGTTGCCGATATAGTCAATACGGTAGCAATAACAGCCATTCAAGCAAGTCAGATAGGAGCGAAAAAATGAGAGTAGGTGTAATCAATGCGGGAAGTTCTTCTTTAAAATTTAAACTTATAGAGACTACTACAAAAAAGATACTTCTTTCAGAGCTTGTGGAAAATATAGGTGAAGAGGGCTATGAGATACAAAATCACAATGAAGCTCTAGAGAGTTTAAACATAGATTTTTCAAGCATCGATGCCATCGGGCATAGAGTGGTTCATGGAGGTGAGGTGTTTTCATCTGCTGTGTTTATAGATGATGATGTTGAAAAAACTATAGAATCACTTGCAGTTTTAGCTCCACTTCATAATTTGGCCAATTTAGAAGGGATTCGAGTAGCACGTAACAAAGCACCAAATATTCCTCATGTCGCAGTTTTTGACACTGCTTTTCATGCCACTATGCCAAAAGAGGCCTCACTCTATGCCATTCCTTATGAGTTATATGAAAAACACAATATTCGCCGTTACGGTTTCCATGGAACTTCACACGCTTACGTAACAAAAGAAGCTGCATGTACGCTTTTAAAAGATGTAAATGATGTCAATCTTATTACACTCCATTTGGGAAATGGTGCAAGTGCTTGTGCAATTGAAAATGGAAAAAGTATTGACACGTCTATGGGTTTTACTCCTCTAGAGGGGCTTATGATGGGGAGTCGTAGTGGAGATGTAGATCCTGCTATTGTGTTTCATATGCATAGAGAGCTTGGTATGAGTATAGAGAGTATAGAAGATGTTCTCAACAAAGAGTCAGGTCTTTTAGGTATTTGCCAAGAGAATGACTTACGTAAGGTACTCAAAAGTAAAAACGAAAAAGCAAAACTTGCGCTTGATATGATGGTGCGCCGAATACAAAAATATATAGGCGGTTATTTAGCCTTGCTTGGCAGTGTTGATGCAATTGTCTTTACGGGTGGCATTGGGGAGAACTCTTCGTATATTCGCGAGGCTGTTATGAGTAGTCCACTACTAAAAAATATTAAATTTCTCTCTATTAAAACAAATGAAGAACTTGAAATTGCCAATGAGACTGCTGAGCTAATTGGTGGTGCTACGAATGGATGATCTGTACATCTCTAAACAAAAGATTATTGATGCCAACAAACACCTCTTTGCCAATGAGTTAATCTTTAAAGATGCTTCAAGAAGACGAGTTGGATTTTCAAACTCCTTAAAATCTACTGCAAAGCTTATCATTAACTCTATAAGCTCGAGTGAGTTAAATAAGCTTATTGCTAGCTCTTCAAAAGCCTTTATAAATGTTGATGAAACAACGCTTACAAGAGGTATTTTAGATGTTTTGGATAAAGAGCGTTTTGTACTCAATATTTTAGAAGATATCATTCTCTCAGAAGAGGTCATAAAAAAGATAGTTGAGTATAAGAAAAAAGGTTTTTTATTCTCTTTAGAGCATTTTGATTCAAGTGCAAGAATGCTTGTCAAGTTTCAAAGACTTTTTAATTATATTGATATTATAAAAATGGACATTATCACTTCTGAATTTGAAAATATGCAAAAAGTAATGAACAAGTTTAAAAAAACACGTATAAAACTTTTAGCACAGGGCATTGAAAATAAAGAAGATTTTGAAGATTGCTTGGAGATGGGTTTTGACTATTTTCAAGGAAGCTATATCGACAAGCCAAAAATTGTTCAGATTGCTAGCTCTAAAGAGCCAACGCAGATGATTATTATGCAGCTTATTCAGATTATTAAAAACAACAATGATACCCAGGAGCTTGAGTATTTCATAAAACAGCAGCCGGACCTCTCTTTTAAATTGATACAATTTTTTAACAACCTTGAAAAACTCGATATTAAAATAGAATCTTTAACGCAAGTTATAACACTTATGGGTCGAGACAAGCTGCTTCGTTGGCTGATCATCTATCTTTACTCTGAAGTCTCTACAAACGCTACATCCAAAACCATGCTTGAGCTTGCTATTCGACGTGCAGAGAGTATGGAGGCTGAAGCTGAGCCAAAAAATAGAGAAAAAGCATATCTTGCGGGAATGTTTTCCATGTTAGGTTCGATATTTGAAACAGACATTAAAGAGCTTATGCAGAGTGTGAAGATGGACGAAGATATTACCTCTTTGGTGCTACACAAAAAAGGGATATTTGCTTCAAGTCTTATGCGTGCTGAGATAGCTGAGAAGAAGTACTTAAAAAAGAAGATGATGGAAAACTTTGAGAAATTAAATACTAACGATTTGATTTATACTTTAGAAGATGGTGGTGTTATTTTAGATAAGGATGATATTTAAAATAACTTCACAGACAAAGAGGTCTGTGAAGAAAGTTAGCACTTCTTAAAGAGGTGTAACGTTTTCAGCTTGAGGACCTTTTTGTCCCTCACCGATTTCAAAAGTTACTCTTTGACCCTCAGCAAGTGAAACACGTCCACCATTTGGGTTGTTTACTTGGCGAAAGTGTACAAATACATCTTTTCCACCATTATCTTGTTGTATGAAACCATAACCTTTTTCGTCGTTGAACCATTTAACTGATCCGTCTTGTAATTCTGCCATTGCATTAGCCTTGTATAAATATACACTTTAAAGTCATCTTTAAAGTGGAGTCAAAAATTGGAGAGTCTTTAGGGGGTCTAAATGCAATTAACGCAAACTTACACACTAAAGATGAACTGGTCCTCATCTTTCATCGGAGAAATTATACCTTAAATGTCAAGAGCTTTGGCAAAAATTTTAAAATTAATCTTTTTGATTATGATAATGTGTAGAAAGTGTCGATATTGTTTCTATAAGAGATTTCAATAAGGAGTTTGTGATGAAAGTAGGGAGTTCTAATATTGCAAATGAAGCAATTAAAACAAATTTTACACAAAAAATATCACAAGAAGAGGCTACGAGTTTAAAAGAGCAAGTCAGAGAAAATGCAGAGGCTTTTGCTCAAAAGTCGCTTCAGTTGCAACAAGGTTTTTCCAAGCAGCCTGATGATTTTATGCAAGCTTACAAAGAGTTTCAAACTTTTTTAAATGACATTGGCTACGATGGTAAAAATATTGCGGAACTTTCAAAAGAGGAGGCTGCAAAATTAGTAAGTGAAGATGGTTTTTTTGGGATAGAGAAGACCTCTCAAAGAATAGCAGACTTTGTTATTAAGGGTGCAGGGGATAGTGCAGAGCGTTTTCGTCAAGGACGAGAGGGTGTGCTTCAAGGCTATGCTATGGCTGAAGAGATGTGGGGAGGAGAGCTTCCAGAGATATCCCAAAAAACACTCCAGAGGACTTTAGAGAGTATCGACAAAGCGATGTATGATCTTGGTTTTTCTATTTTAGACAAAGAGGCCTAATAAAAGTCTATGAACATCTATAGAGAGTACGACATACGAGGTATTTATGAAAAAGAGTTAAACGAGGAGCGTGTAGTCAAGATTGGCTATGTTTTGGCTTCAAAGTTTTGGGGAGAGTATATTGCAATTGGTTTTGATGCAAGAGGGCACTCTCCCATACTCTTTGAGTATCTTGTTCAAGGGCTCAATGCAGGTGGAAAAAAAGTTTTAAATATGGGCTTAGTGCCAACACCTGTGAACTATTTTAGTAACTATGAACTCTTTGATGGTAAAGATGTTAGTGCTTCTGTGATGATAACAGGAAGCCATAACCCACCAGAGTATAATGGTTTTAAAATTACCATAGAGAAAAAACCTTTTTTTGGAGAGGATATTTACCAGCTTGGACGTGAGTGTGAAGCACTTGTTTCATTACCAAAAGCAAAAGAGCGTTGCGTAGAGCGTATAAATGCAAAAGAGCGTTACGTAAGCTATATGACTGAGGCATTTTCTCATCTAAGTGGTATGAGTGAAAAAATAGTCTACGATTGTGGTAATGGTGCGGCTGGAGTTGTAACTGAAGAGATATTTACAAATCTACAACTCAACACAAAAGGTATTTACACACATCCTGATGGTACATTTCCAAACCACCATCCAGACCCTTCTAAAGAAGAGAATTTAAAAGATATTAAAAAGCTTTTAGAAAAAGAGGGTGATATCGCTTTTGCTTATGATGGGGATGGTGACAGAGTAGTGCCAATAACGCACAAAAGAGTACTTAAAGGCGATATGATGGCATTACTTTACACTATGGAGATGCAAAGACCCACAGTCATTGCAGATGTTAAGTGTTCGCAGATGATGTTTGATGAGCTTGAAGATAGAGGGTGTAAAACTGTAATGTACAAAACAGGGCACTCTAACATCAAAACCAAACTCAAAGAGCTTAACGCTGAGTTTGGGTGCGAAGTAAATGGACACATCTTTTTTAATGACAGATATTTTGGATATGACGATGCGATATATGCAACTTTGCGTATGCTTGAACTCATCAAAAAAGGTGTGGATATAGACTATGAGATAGAGAGGCTTCCTAGAGTATATGCCACAGAAGAGATAAACATAAAGAGTAGTGATGAGGAAAAATTTCTTTTAGTTAAGAAAATTGCACAACGCTTACGTAAGCCTGGTGAAAACTTTCCAAAAATTGAAAAAATTATAGAGATAGATGGTCTTCGTGTTGTCTTTGAAAATGGTTGGGGACTTATTCGAGCAAGTAACACAACACCACTCATAACAACACGTTTTGAAGCGACTAATGAAGATTTTCTTGAACTCTATCAAGAAGCTTTAGAGGGAGTTATAAAAGAGGCTCAAAAAAATTAAGTTATGAAGCATTGGTTCATAGTCTACATCAAGTTCATTTTATAATCCACTTACTCATCTTTTGTTATAATCTTTGCATACTTACGTAAGGATATATTTTTTGAAAACACATACTCTTTTAATGCCTCTAGATATGCACCTGCATCTTCGTGATGCTGTAATGCTTGAGAATGTTGCACCACTTACTGCGTACTCATTTAGTGGTGCCATAGTAATGCCAAACCTTGTACCTCCAGTAGATACACTTGAAGCTGTAGTTGCTTACAAAGAGAGAATAATGGCAGCAGTTCCAAATGACTTTTTTGAACCTTACATGACACTCTTTTATAAAAACTACGACAGAGCTTTTTTAGAGTCAGTTGTAGACAAGATAACAGCGATAAAACTCTATCCTGCAGGTATTACAACAAATTCTGAGGGAGGAGTCTCTTCTTTTGACATTGAAGAGATGCGACCAACACTGCAAGCTATGAGTGACTTAGAGATTCCCCTATGTGTTCATGGTGAGACTGATGGCTTTGTTATGGATAGAGAAGCAGAATTTATGTCTATTTATGAGCTTCTAGCAACAAATTTCCCAAAACTTACAATCATTATGGAGCACATTACAACAAAAGCAGCGGTTGATATGCTTGATAAGTTTGAAAATCTTTATGCAACAATTACAGTGCACCATCTACTCCTTACACTTGATGATGTTGTGGGTGGTATGATGAAACCACACCTCTTTTGTAAGCCTATTGCAAAACGTCCTGAAGATTTAGATGCACTCTTAAATGTTGCTCTTGCAGCACATCCAAAAGTGATGTTTGGTTCAGACTCTGCGCCACATCCACAGCATGTAAAAGAGTCTTGTGGATGTGCGGCAGGTGTCTTTACTGCACCTATTGCACTGCAGTTACTGTGTGAAATATTTGACCAGTATGGAAAACTAGACAATCTTCAAGCATTTGTGAGTGATAATGCACAGAGTATTTATGGGATTTGTCCGGAATTTAAAGAGGTGACTTTAGAGCAGAGACCGTTTAGAGTACCTGAGCATTATGGGAGTGTAGTACCTATGTATGCAGGTGAGACTATCGGGTGGGCTATAGAGAGTGTCGAGTAAGATACTATTTTTAGAAGATGATGCTCTCTTTGGAGAGACCATTGTTGATCTTTTAGAAGATGAGGGGTATGAGGTAGAGCATTTTATGAACGGTCAAGA
>Ga0272440_1001204_pt1 | contig 21554 bp, 33 predicted proteins | sample SSMMMBAug17_FD_192440 | JGI IMG/M metagenome (GOLD analysis project Ga0272440, IMG submission 192440) | Marine sediment archaeal communities from Little Sippewissett salt marsh, Falmouth, MA, United States - SSM-MMB-Aug17 | ecosystem: Environmental > Aquatic > Marine > Wetlands > Sediment ...
CAAAGTTGTTCCTTGTCCAGCCCAATTAACTAGAGCTGTTAAGTCTATGCCAAGGTTAGTCCTTGCTTGTGTAGCAGTTGTAGCTCCTGTACCACCTTCTGTGATGGCTACTGGTGTATCTATTCCTGCTTTTGAAAACGCTGATCCCATATATTTATTTTAAGCTTGTGCTATCCAAATTACTTGAATATTTTCTCCTGTATTTTGTTTACTCCAAGATATTGTAAAATTTGTAGTATCAACTGCTGAAACCTGACCATACCATCCGTTTCCTCCTGAATCTATAACTCTTATGCTGTATGTATCGTCAATAGCGGTATTTTGTGAAGGTTCTTTATACATGCACTTATCATTTAAATCATCGTCTGTAAATCCATCTGACCAACCATCTCCATCAGCCTGAATAACTCCTTTGAAAATTATAGTTTTTGGATCAACGCCCAATCCATGGGCAACATTCTGTGTTCCAGTACTGTCAGTTGTCAATCTTGAAATACTTCCCAAGTTAGAAACCATTCCTGTCCCTCCACCATAACTACTCAATTGAGCAGGTGTGATAAATCGTTCTGTGTCTGTTCCTGCTGATGCTTCTGCGTCTGTAGCTCTTTCTACTATTCCTGCAACTGTTTCAGAAGCTACTGGAATAACGTTGCTTTTTTGTACTCTTTTAAGAATACTGCTATCTGCACTATCAGAGATTAAGAATTGATCTGCATCTACTAGAGATGTTTTCTCAACTCTCTCTGTAATGTCGTTTTGATTTGTTGGTATTGTTTTTGACATATAATTAAGATTAAGTTGCTATAAAGCCATATAAAACATAGTCAGCTCCGTTGGCGTTTGTCCATGCTGATCCAGTCCAATAATAAAGTGCTGTTGATACACTTCTGTCCATTTCTTGAATATCATAACTAGTTATAGTCACTCCGATAAGCGATGCAATTCTATCAGCTGAAGTTTGAGCATTTACCTCAGATGATCCACCAATAAAATGTTCCAAAGGAGGAGATGAAACAAACTGTATTCCGTGTACTATATAAAAATCTCCGTATTTTCTATATCTTATATAAGACGAAACCCCGTCATTAATTGTTTGTTCTGAACCAAGGCTGGCGCTACCTGTGTATGTTCCAGTTATGCCGTCTATTTCAACACCGCTCTTAATATTAGATGCTATTTTATCTGGATCAGTGATTATATCCCATGTATTACTGGCTGCTGTATATTGATAAGATACACCATCTTTTACGTATATATCACCATTTGTTGGACTTGTAGGAAATGCCATTAGTTTAATGCTATCCAAGCTGTACCGTTACTCACATATAGAGTATCAGTGTCAGTCTTGTAGAATAATTTATTAGCGTTTGTTGCTGCATCTGGAGTACTTGTTCCAGTACCAGCATCACCTTTAAATGGTGAGTTGCCTAATTGGATATATTTAGTGTTATTACTGTCTGCACTATCATTAATAGGGATTAAATCCGCATCTACTGGATTTGCTTTTTCTGAATAGTTAGTTGTTAAATCCTTTTCAATGTAAGTGCCTACTAGGTTTTGTGTTCCTCTAATAACTAGAGTAATTTTATCTGTGGCTAGTACGTCATATACAAATACTGCTTGGTTATTGCCTGATGTCTGATAATCTTCTGTTGCTCCTTCAACCATTCTTACACCATTCTTAAATACTTCTAAGTACTCAGATGAGTCAAATGTGCCGTCTGTAGCCTCAAATGTCCTTAAATCGCCACCTTCTGCCTGTGATCCTAGCTTCTGAGTTACATCAATTCCTGTGATAGTTCCTTCTGTGTTCTCCATTCCTCTCATGTTGAAAAATATCATTTCTGAGTTGGCTATAGTAATAATGCCTAGAGGCTTTGAGATTTGACCACTAGTTGTTGGCTCTGTTGCTGTCAAAGCTCCAGCTGTAGAAGGATCAAGGAATAAAACTGTTCCTGCTGTTTCGTTAGGTACTGCTGCCGCTGTGCTTATATATCCTTGTAGTGTGTATGTAAAGTTATCTCCATCTGTTACTTCGGTTACTATTCCTGCTACTTCTGCATTAGCCTCTGAGTCTGCTTGTGCTTTCTGATATTCTCCATCTGTTCCTGAGCTTCTAATAACATCACCTACTGCGAAGCCATGAGTTGTTTGGTTTACGTCTTTAGTAGATGCTCCGCCTCCACCTGTTACAGTTGTCCAAGTTGTGTCGTAATCAGTGTTAGAGTTTTTAACTAAAGATTGACCTGTAGTTCCTCCTGCTGGAACTCCTACTCCGTCAGCTCCGTCAGAGCCGTCAGCTCCATCTGCTCCTGCTGGTCCAGTTGCCCCAGTAGCTCCCGTTGCTCCGGTATCACCAGTGTCTCCTTTAGAGGCTATTAAATCCCAATATATTTCCCAGTTAGCACCTACTCCTGGTTCATCTATTGCTGATGAAGTATGTGCAAGTATACAAACATAAGTAGAGCCATCATTCTCTACTCCTTGCCCCTTTGTATAATCTGTTGAGACAGCCCAAGCACCAGCCCAGTATGATATACCTGAGATTGTTGCTGATGAGCCGTCTTCGTATGTCCAAGTAGCCATATATTTATCTAAAATTTAAGTCTTCTGGAGACATTAATATTTCTTTCACCTCTCCTCTATTAGAATAAAACTCTAAAATCTGTTCTCTTAAAGCTACCATTTGTCTTTCTAATTCTCTGCCTTTATTAAACATTTCTGTACTTAAACAGTACTTTTTAGCCGCATATAGTACAATATAGTCTACTGCAAAGTTCGGTAAATCAACTTCATCTGTATCATCTACTAGATCATCTAATTCTTGTTGAAACCAAATCTTTAAACCGTTAGTTACGTCTTCAATGTCTTGGCTATAGTAAATAACTATTTTATTAAGTCTTAGGTCAAATTCTGGTGAGCTAGGAGTATATTGATCTTGAGAAGTTGGAATGCTCTGTAAATCAATCTGAGTAGCTGGCAAGTAGTTGTCTAGTGAAGCTATTGGCTTAACATCCACCTTGCTAATTCTTAAGAAGTCTGATGGTAGATCATATTTGTTTACACCTGCCTCTAAATTAACAGTAGCGTATGTTAAACCGTACTCCCATCTGCCACTCCTAGAGATTACAAATTCTACTAAATCAGCATATCCTTTATTGATCTCTCTTAGGACGTCAGTATCAGAAAACTCTGCATCGCTTGAGTCTCCTAGTGCTATGTAACGTGCGTTTTGTTTAATTGTTAGTAATGAAGTAGCCATTTATTTAAAAATATTTTTTATCTTCTAATTTATCTAAGTATTCTTGATTTACAGTATCAACCCCAAACTCACGACTGATAACAGTCAATAATGCAGCTGTGCCTTTCGCACTTGCATCTATTTGTTGCTTTCCGTTATCTCCTTTTTTAATAAACCAGAAGCCACCATTTGTGTCTCTTTTTAGTTCTTGTAAAGCCATAGTTTTATTTAATAGTTCCTTTGTAAAGTTATTTCCAGGACAAGTCTTGTATGTTGCGTAGTCCCTATGAAATTTAACATTTTTACGAGGAATATTATATTTATTTCTTAAATCTTTTATCAATATTCTAAGAGTCTTTAATTGTTCATCTGTTGCTTTCTCCTCGTCTAAATCACCAGTTAAACAAACTCCAAATGATTTATAATTCATTCCCTCCTCTTTGCAGTGTGCACCTACTTCATTGTGATTTCTTCCAGCCATTAATGTCCCATCTGGTTCTATTAAATAATGATAACCAATCTTCCCCCATCCTTTTCCTTTGTGATAATTGTTTATAGCATCATACTGAGCATTGTTCTTTTTTCTACTAACTGCACTGTGATGTAAAATTATATATTCTGGTTTATTTATGCTTGTCATAATATTTTTTATTAACGCTTTTTAAAACAAATATTGAGAACATCATTATGTGAATCTCCCATATTATCCATAACCAATAATCTATTTTTTTAACATTATCATCGTCTGTAACGTCTAGAAACTGCCACAAAGAATTAATAAATATAAACCACAAGGCTATAAACATTACATTGAATATCATTTTTTTATGAAATTTACTAGTTTTATTAGAAAATAACATCTCTAAAGACAATGTTATTGAATAAATTGCTATGCCTGTTTCTAGTAAATAAACATTTAGATCAATCATTTTTTTTCAATATTAGTTAATTTTAATAATATTGTTGAATATGATCCCTTAATTTCCTTTATCTCTGTTCTAATTTCTGTTTGAAAGCTCCTTAAATCCTCTTTTGTTTCTGTCATGTCATCTTTAAAAGATGCGTTTATCCAGTTTAAAGCCATTACCATTCCACCGCATATACCACTAATAACAAATGTAAACCAAGACTTTTTAATAAAGCTCTCTAATTTATCTCCTATAGCTTTAACTTTATCATTTAAAGCATCTATCTCTTTATGTACTAAGCCATTTCTCTCTATGCAAGCACTTTTGTCTACGTTTTTTTCGTCCATTTCTTGTAATAATTTAATTGTTTTAAGGCTAGGGGCTCTGAATTTATTTCCTGTTTCAAAGCCCCTGTTGTAGATTTCTGTTTTCTCGTCTTCGTTCATGCTTTTATTGGTTAGCTTCTTCTCCTCGTTTATATTCTTCTAAAATTTTAATTAGATAAGCAAATGCTGGCACTAAAATACCTGTCATGTTACCAAAATCTGCTTTTGATAGTTCTTGAAGAACGTAAACTGCTAGTGTTGAGCCACCAATGATAGCTCCATTGACGATAAGACGTTTCATTGTCTCTTTGTCAAATGAATTTTTTTTCATCATACGTTTGTAATTATTTAAATAAAAGTTATTTAATCCCCTCCTTAAATTATTTAGTAAGACTATTTTTTTGCCTTATTAAGAATGTCTTTTAGATCAGCTATCTTTTTTTCAACCTTTTCTTTAATAGCTGTACCATTATTCATCATTCTTTGAAGATATTTTATCTTGCCCTCAATTTTTTCGGTATTCATATTTTTATCTTAAAATTTATTTACAATACAACTCTTAGTCTCCCCTGAAACGTTTTTAATTGTCCAAGTTCTTGAGCCGATGTTAAAGCCGCTTGTGGTCGCTGTAAAACTTCCAGTTGCTACGCCATCTGTGAAAGTTGCCACTCTTGTTTCTACTCCGTCGTAATTAAATACTAAAGATGAAGTTTGAGGATTTGAACTTACACTTGTTGTTTTTAGTGAAACTGCAATATCAATGTCATCTGCTACTGTCCAAGCGTCGTTCCAAATTGCGTCTGTGATTGCGTTAAATTGCGTTCCTGTTTGTTGGTTAGCTGTTACAGTTACGGCTTCTGAAATTGCGGCGTTTTGTTCATTTACGGTTGCGACTATCCAAGTCTCCGCTCCGCTTGCTCCTGTGTTGTAGCACCAAACTCCCTCTGTTTCTCCTGTTATTGCGTTGCTATTTGAGGCGATATTTCTCCAAGAAGTATCAGAAGTGTCGTAAATTCGGAAAGTTGCTTTGTCGTCAAATGAAACTGAATAAAAAGCACTTTGACCTGCTGTTGACTCTGTTACTGTTCCTGAATTTAAATCATCCCAAGTAGTAGTGTTAAATTGCCCTGTTGTGCTTGTTACTGCTGTGTAAGTTTGATTAGCTGGTGATGAACCTGCTCCGTAAGGCGAAGTAGGGACTGTGATTGTTGCACCAGTCCAAGTTCTGTCTGTTCCTTTGGAAACACGGATTTCGTCAATATAACCTGCGTAGTCTGTCCCTACGGTTGTGCCTCTCCCAATTCTTACATCGTAATTCCCAATAGTCCCTGAATAAGATGAATAAGTTGACCCGTCCTGCGAACCATCTACATACAATCTAATATTATTTGATCCATCTCTTGTTAAGGCTATATGATGCCAACTACCATCATTAAGTACAGTTGATCCATCAATAGCAGACACTTTATTTATATAAACAACAACTGCGTTATCAATATTGTTTTTAAAGATATTAATAGAATTATCTTGTGTATATTCTCCAATTTGAAATAATATGTCTCCAGGTACTACGGTTGTAGAATTAGTATTCACCCAAAAATCAATTGCAAAAGCCCCTGAGAATTGGAAATCAGAACTTGCAGGAACACTTAAATAATCCCCAGTCCCATCAAAATACATTGAAGTTGCACCGAATTTCTTTTCTGTGTCTTCGTGATGAACATTGCCTACTGGTGTGATTGTGTGAGTTGTCCCACCAACCGAAGTATCTTCAAAATCAGTATCACCATCAAAAGTATCCGATTCAATTAAAAGCACTGTATTAGAATCATTACCTATTCCAACACCATCGCTTGTTAATTTAATCACATCATCAACCATATTTGCCCCTCGTATCCAGTCAACATCATACTCGCCTGTTGCTAAGGTTGCAGTAGTTCCGTCATTGATTGAAAATTCTACTTCATCAGTTGCTTCTCCGTCGTCGGTGATTGTGTTGATTGTGTAAATATTTGAGTCGCCATCAAGTTGGAAGTTTACGTTTTCAATTACACGAGGTTCGGTGTTTCCTGTGCCGATGGTGATTGGGGTTGTTGAAGAATATGCTTCTGTTGGCTTTCCAACAACTGAAAAATCAATTGCTTCGCCTTTTTGGATTCGGAGGTTAGCAATTTTCCCATCAAGATAATAATATGCATTAGAATACATCCTACCAATATTTATATTGCCAAAATCTAATGTGCCACTATCACTCCAGTCTGAACCAAGTTGAGAACCATCTAAATATGCCTTTACAGTCCCTGAAGATCTAGATAGTCCAATATGTTTCCAAGCTCCAGTTCCAACTGTGCCAAAATCGTGCAGTGCGTTATCTATTTCTACCAACAAGCTATTGCTAGAACTTAATGCAATCCTATTTGCGTTTGGGGTTGAGCTCTCTGAAATAACCCCACCGGCACTAGAACTGTTTAAATAAATCCAGAAATCTATTGTGAAATCACCAGAAAGAGAGAAATCTGTTGAAGTTGGTACGGTTAAATAATATAAGTCGGAACTCCCTCCAAAATCCATCACTTGATCAATGCTCGTTCCTGTAACTGTTTCAGTTGTTGCTGTTACGTTGCCACCAACATTTGTGATAGTGTGAGGTGAATCAGCCCCATTATAAGAATAATCAACAAAATCATTATCGTTCAAAGCCAAAACAGTGGAGTCGTTGATTTCACCTAAACCACCCAAAAAATGCCCACTTGTATCTGCAGTATCAACTACAAATTTAGCAATAGTTCCTTTCGCATCTTCAAAGTCCCATTTAGTAGCGTTGGCATCTGAGATAATGTCTGTTGTGTCGTTGTTAGCTAAAAGGACTTTTTCCTCTACTGTTACTGTTTTTGCTGTTACTGTTTCTGTTCCGTTGTTTGGAATATCTTCAAAGATTTCTTGCGCTACTCCACTTCCACCACTTGCAGTAGATGAAATTTCCACTTCATCGTTTGCAGTTGCTGTTACGGTAATGTCTGTTCCTGCTTTGATTTTCTTAAATTCTAAATCTACGCCTGTTTTTTGATTAAAAACTCCGACTCCACTTGTGCCTACATTTGAGGCGGTGTTTGTTTCTCCACTTCCTCCTGCGCCAATTTCAGCTTCCGTTCCTGCGGAGTCTTTGGTGTAAATCTTTGTGGTCCCGCCATCATCTTTGGCGTAAAGTTTAATCCCATTTGCTGGAGGATTTGCAATAGTTGTTTGTTCGGAGATTTCAATTGCCCCGTCTTCTATTTTTAATCCTTTCTTGATTTTAAATTCGTTGCTCATTTTATTAAATTAAATTTTAAAATTTTCACTATCCAATTTTTAAATTTGAATGCGTTTTACTTTCACGCTCCAATCATCGCTTAATGTTGTTGCTTGGAGTCTCACTTGGTCTGCATTAATATCAACGGCAAAAGTTAAATCACTTGTGTCGCCAATATCGTTTGTTGTTTGTTCGTTATATTCAACTGTATCGCCAGTTGCCTCCCAAACGCTCATAATAATACCTGTGCGTAAGTTTGTTCCTTTTTTAACTACATAATGCCAATGACAAGCGTCCGCGTCGGTATCTGCGAAAGTGTCAACGGTTTCTGTTCCTGTGTCAATATCGGTATTTTCTGCACTGTCTAAACCACCCGATGCGTCTGCCCATTCGGGAGCAGTTGCCCCTGCATTCATTGTGAGTACTTGTTCGGCTGTTCCTTTCGCTAGTCTTGTTAAAGCACCGCCTGAACGGTAATAAACATCACCATCTGCGTCTGAACCTAATTCAATTCCAGCATCTTTTAATTTAAGCCCGTCAATTGTAACTCCTGTGTCTGCGGTGGACTCGCTGATTGTGTCAATGCTTTGAGTATTTGCCCCAAAGTCGTTGGCTTGATTTTGGTAAGCAACATTTGTGAGTGTTCCAGCAGTGTTAATTGAGGCGTTATTTATCTTAAATTCTTTTCCTGTTGGAATATTTAAGTGTTCGCTTGAAGTAAAATTGTCGTTTGCATCGTCCCAAATAATCGTTTTGTCGGTTGTGCCTTTAAGTGTAATTCCTCCACCGTCTGCGGTTGTGTCGGTTGGAGTATCTACATTTCCAATTTCAATATTCTTGTCTTCAACAAGTAAAGTGGTTGTGTCAATTGTTGTTGTAGTTCCGCTCACTGTTAAATCTCCTGGAACAGTCAAGTTCCCATCTTTTAAAGTAATTGTTTCAATTTGAACGCCGTTATCAGTGGTAACTTCGGTTATTGTATCCGCCACCATTGTTTTTGTGTAAATCTCCCAGTCAGTCGGATTTGTATCGGGTTGAGAATTGCTGTTAGCAGAAAGTGATTTATAGATCACTCCATTATAATTAACTAAATCACCCGCTGCATATGTATCGCCACTATCCCAAGAACCCATTTTTGTTCCGCTTACTCCGACTGCTGAGATAGTCGCAAATTCAATTGCAGTTTCTCCTGCATTTACCTTTGCGTATTTACCAGCCTCCCCTGTGTAATTAGCAGGGGTGTCTGATAGTTCAGTAAATTGGTCTTTTGTCTCTACTGCTGCATCTACATAAGCAGTAGTTGCGACTTTCGTTGAGCTATCATCGGCTGATTGAGTAGTTGCTGTTGTTCCATCTGGTAAAGCAACGCTTGTAGACAGGACTCCTGATCCATCTGTCTGAACAATTCCGTTTGCGGTGTTTAAACCTGAAATTGTAACTCCTGTATCAACTATTAAGTTATTATTTACTCTAACATCTCCGTCTGCTTTACATCTTAAAGCAAAATTTGTTGTGTTTCCCCCGCTAAATAAGTCAAGTATTACATCAGATGCTGATCCTATACTTGGACGAGTTGCTTTGATTTTAGCTCCGTCACCATCTGAAAACTCAAATGTAATTGAGTCTGACCTTGCACCTGTTGCATCTCCTGAGTTTTTAATTGTCAACTGATCATCATCAGCTGTTGAAATTACATTCTTGCCAGTGAAAGTGTTATCTAATGCTAATCCTGCTTTCTCGGTATCAAGTTCATTAATAGCTGCTTGAACATCAGTTGCGGCGATATTTCCGGCAGGAGTGTTAGTTGTTTGAGTAGCTGTTACACCGTGCGGGTTACTTGTATCGTCTATATGTGTTTTTATTTCTGCTGCTGTTTTTACATTTCCAGCACCATCATCAACGCTCTCAGCTTTATCTACGATAAGATTTCCGTCAGTGTCGTAATCTGACTTTTCCATATCTCCTGATATTATTGATGTTAATGTATCGTACCAAGCTGTTCCATTCCAAGCCCAAACTGTATCGGTGTCTCCATTTTTAGCATAATCACCAATATTAGCAGTAGGATGAGCTGCTACTAACGCAGTCTCATCAACATAATAGCCTTTATCAGCTACGTCTCCTGTAAAAGGTGGAGCTGTTTGGTCAAGTCCTAGTTTTACTAAAGGGTTAAATGTTAATCCCATATTTTTAAAGTTTAGTATGTATAAGAAGCGCGTTCATCCCATTCAAAAGTATAAGCGTTGTCTCCCTCTGCGTGTCTTACTGAAATTACTTCACCAGCAGTAGAAGAAATTTTAATAATTCTCCATTTAGTTTCACTAGCTAAAGTTCCTGGCTTAGCGAAGCCAACGTAAGTAGTAGAAGTATCAACAACTTCCCTTAATACATCTTGCTCTTGGTTGAATGCGTAAATATCTTTATTCATAGGTTTATTTATTAATTAAAAAGAGACTGTTATTAAGCCTCTTTAGTTACTACGCCATTAGCATAATATGCTTCGTAGTTACTTCCATTACATCTAATAGTTACGCTATTTCCAATAGTTCCAGCTACTACAACGTCTTTATCTGCTACACCACTACCATTTAAATAAATTCCATCTGCTGAATTAGGACTAACATTTATAATTTGAGCTGCTAGAGCTGCAAATTTGATTACTTGACCTTTAAGAGCTGACGAAGCAGCTGGTAGAGTAAAGGTAATTGCTCCACTTGCACCTGTATTAGTCATTACTTTGCCAAAATCAGCTGCTGTAATTGTGTAATTAGCTGTTTTAGCTGATACTGTACCAGTAGGTTGGACTTCTGGTAGGATTTCATACCCTTTGTTGGTATAAACTGATGAAAAATGTGTCATTTCTTTGTTTTTTATCTGCTAAAATATATTCCCTTTAGGGTTTCCTCCTGCATGACTACAGGGTCTAGATAGCAAATAAGTATTTAGTAATTATTTTTTAACTTCTTCTTTTGCTTCTTCTTTTGCTTCTTCTTTTGCTTCTTCTTTTGCTTCTTCTTTTGCTTCTTCTTTGATCTCTTTCTTAACATTTTGTTTAACTTCTTTAACCTCTTTTTTAACTTCAACGTTTAAATCAAGGTTATCAATTAAAATTTGGTTTCCAGTTCCATCAACAAAGTAGTTTAGTTTACCAATTTGTCTAACTTCACCTTTACCTTCTTTAATTTGTGACTCTACGTAGTTTTTTACAACTTGCGGGTTGTTCATTTGAATATAACTCATTTGATTTAATTTAAAATTAATTTCTGCTTCAACGTGTTACTAACACAATCACTCCACAGACTCTACGGGTAACAACTACCCTGTATTTATTAGATAATCACTTGGTTATTGTGATTAGAAATATTTACGTCTTTTATTAAATTTTCTCATATGTTCGTAATGTGGATTTCTTGTTTCGTCTACCCATTCCCCTCTTTGCTCTGCTCCCATTTTCTGGAAGTCTCCCTCTGATATTTGCTGTTCTTTTAAATACTCTTTTTGACCTCTAGACAACTTGAAAAAGTCATCTGATAGTTTGTTGTAGTTTTTTTGCATATAAATTGCTTTCAGTCCTTACGTTGAGGACACGGACTGAAGTGTGCCCTCAACGCAGAAACAATTAAATTGTGCTAATGTTAGCGTAAATACTAAACTGCTGACCCGTCCCCCTTGGTCGCAGCAAGGAAGCCAGCGCGGATAGTACCGAAGTCATAAAGAGCAGTTGTCATATATTGCCAAGTGCTTGACTCAAATACTTGTTCTGGAGCTTCAAACTGAATACCTTGAGACTGTTCAATAACAAATCCATTATCATCCATGTTTCCAAGGCTAGCTAAGAAACAATATCTAGCTTTATCGCTATTTCGTGTTTCATCAGCATCTAAGTCTAAGAAAGGAACGATAATATGATTATACATATAAAAGTCATTCTTATCATTATCAGCTGTACCTTGCAGTCTATCTGATAATAAAATTCTTTTTACTGTATGAACAGTTGGAGCATGACGACCAGTAATGATTGAATCAAAGTTAGCTGGCATGCTTCGTCCGTCTGCTTCATCAATAAAGTTATTTCCTAGTTCTTCCAATTCTTCTAATACGTCAACGCTAATAGGTTTATGTGTACTAGAAATTTCGTTAGAAAAAGTATTAGATGAACCATTAGCAGTGTGAGATGGGTTAATTAAAGATAAACCATCAGGAGTAGAAGTAGTAACAGTTTCACCGTCTAAGTTGGTATAACTAGTAGCCCAAGCATAACTTAATAATGAAGCTGCATCTAATTCCATTCTTCGTTCTGCTGAACGACCCATTTGACGCATACGTTTCATGATTTCATCGTATTTATCAAACATTCTTAACTGTTTAGTAACATCTACTTGCAAAGCGATTTCAGATTGACTGAAATTTTTTGTATAACCTTGTTTTAAAGTTCCTTTGTAAGCATCATCACCTTCAGAACGTCTTCGTGCAGTTGGAGTTGAAGAAATATTACTATATTCAGAAGTTTTCTCTGAAACGTTAATAATATTGTACAAACTCTGACGCACTGAGTTAAACTCTTTACGAGCTTCTTCCCATTGAACCATAGCGTTCTTAGTAAGATCGCTAAATTGTGCTGTTGATATAGCCATATGTTTAAAATTAAAAAATTAATAAAGAAATACTAAACTGTGTTACCACCTTGATAAGACTTGATATAACCAATAGCTTTAGTTGAACTAATAGCTTTAGTACAAGTAAAAAGGTCATTAGTAGTATCAGTTACATCTACAGTATAAGCATTACTAACACCATAAGATACACCAGGTGTAGCTGCTGCTGAAGTTGTAATTTCTACTTCGTCACCTGGTTGGATAACTTCAACTTGTTTTACAGTTGTTGAAGCATAATCACTGTCAGTAGATGCAACTTCCTCTAAGATGATGCCTAAACAATTAGTATCATTATCGGCTGTAGCAACTAATTTACCAGATGAAAGAGCTACTAAAGAGTTTTTATCTAAAGCTGTTGAAGCAGTTTTAGTAAATTCTTTAATAACAGGTTTTTTGCCATTCTTACGAATGATGCGTACATTTCTGTCTGCCATATGTTTGTTGTTAATTATTTATAAACCTTTTTTGGATCGTTACCACAGAGTTCAGCCATTTTACGTTGAGCAGGAGACACAAAGTTGTCGTTAGACTTTTCTGTCTTCGTGCTAGGGCGGGAAATAGCCTTCTTTACCCTCTGTCTTGCACTTGAATCACTTAGATAAGCTTTGAAAACTGGGTTTTCTAGGGCTTCATCAAGACTTTTGCCTGATCCTTTAGCAATGTCACGTAATGTTTCAAGCTCCTTGTCATTTAAGTTGTGTTTTTCCTTAAATGATCTTTCTACAACGTCAGATTCTATTTTGCCTTCTAGCTGATCAAGCTTGGCTTTTAGTTCTTCAATTGTAGGGTCTTTTTTATCTTGTTTTTTCTCAAGACGCTTCTGAGCAAAACTCTTATTCTTTTCTCTAATTTCTTTCAATCTTCTTTGGACCTCTTCCTCTATTAACTGTTCTTTATCATCTTGTTCACTCTCTTCAGTTTCCTCTTGAACAGTGTCCTCATATAATTCTTCAGTGTTTTCAAAATCTTCATCTTGAATAAATTCTTGTTTTTGCTCTTCTGACATAAATTTAGTCTCATTTAATTAGAATTAAGTTAATAATGACTAATCAAACGGTGTTTTTATCTCGCCGTTAGGCGGTTATTAAAGTCTCCTGATTACTCAGGGTTATAAATAAAATCAATTATTCCTTCTAAATTCTCTACTAGATACATCTTTGACCTGTAAGCTTGTCCTACTTTCTCGTTATCAGTTTTTAAATCTATCTTTAAACTCTTAGCGTTCTGTAATGCTGTCTCTAGAAAATCCTTAATAACTTGCCCTTGACTGCTAACTCCCGCTTTTCTTAGGTCTTCTATTTGTTTTTCGTCATTGAAATCAATCATAATGTTTGTGGAGCTTCACCTAAGGCTTGCTCTTGTAAAGATTGTTCTGTTTGTGGGAGTTGATTGCCTTGCGGTAGTCTCCCTCCTTGCTGTTGTGGTTGCATTGCTTGCTGTGCCTGTATTGGTGGGAAATCACTGGCTTGTGTGTAAAATCCTAAATCATTCATTATTTGTATTGCCATGTCTCTAGTTACTTGATTATTCATTACTTGTGGATTCCCTAATATAGGCATCATAGATATTCCGTTTGTTACTCTAGCCTGTTTATTGAAGTTCTCACCTGTAATATTAACTGCTACGCCTATATCTGATTCTTTAAAGAAGTCTTTCTCTATCTTGAGGAAGTTCTTCTTGTTTGAAACGATCTCATTGGTTATCTGCTGCATTACCATGTCTTTAGCTTCATTTGGCAAAAAACCTCCTTGTGAGGCTGCCATTACTTCCATTTGGATCAACTGTTTATTGGCAAGCATTTCAGCGTATTCCTGTAGGTATTTGTTATCTCCCATGATCTCAATCTTATCCTCTAGGTCTGTATACTTGATTAATGTTGGTATTACCCAGTCTTGATACAGATCTGATAAGAATAAGCCGTATTTCTCTCTGATATATGAATAATATTTACCTACTTGTTGATTTTGTACTGCTACTGCTGTTGCTGATGTAGAGCTTGGTAATTGTTCTCCTGTTGCTGCTTCAAAGGCTTTTAAGGTTCTATTTAGCTCTGTTACTGTCCTGTTCCATTCTTGTACAAATGCTGCTAGGTTAGGAAATTGGTTATTTAATAGGTTTAATTGGTCTGTTCTTAGGATTTGACCATTCTTAATGCTGCTTAAAATGTTTTTACCTGCAATCTTCTCATCTGGTGACCAAAACACTAACTTACTGCCAATATCTAGAGCTGCTTTGATCTGATTGCCAATCTCATTAGCTCTGTTCTGATATACTGTTCCCATCTGTCTATATCCTTTTCTTAACCAAGTACCATTATATTTGCCTAAATGTCCTTCAATGTATGGTTTATACTTCTTTATCTTCTTTCTACCAATCTTTTTAATCTTTGGTTTAAGTTCTTCTACGAATACTGCTACGCCAGTAATATCATCTGAGTCATCTTTCTCAAACTTCTTATCTTCTTCTTGTCTAACTTCCACTACTACTGATAATGTTTGTATATATTCTTCTTTATCTTCATCTAATAGCTCGTTATCTTCTCCATACACCTCATTCTTAGCCTTTAAGAAGTCATATACACTTAATTCCCCATATCTATAATAAACACGGTAATAAGGAGTTTCGTCTTCTCCTGCCATGTTTCCTAGTTCCTTTACTTTATCAATGTTCTCCCATGCTCCTGACATCTTATCTAGCTCTGAGATACTAAATATAGCCTTCTCAATAACTGTTGTATCTTCTAGTGTCTTTGCTGTCTGATCTATTACGTATAAGTTAAGTAAATTAACCTCTTCATAGATCATTCCTGAGTCTTCTTCGTTTGTTAGCTTTCTAAGTACAATGTTTCCATCATCCATGAATGTTTCAGCCATTTCATTTAGTCTTGCTCCTTCTGTGACCTGTAGAAAGTAACCATTTAATAAAGAACGTGACAATAATGCTTGTCTTTGATCTCTATCGTTAATTGCGTAAGGTTCAATACTACTTGTATCTACATCAATATTAGCTACTGCTGTCTGCACTGCTGGTGTCACAACGTCATAAAAGTCTCTAGTATCTTTCTGTCCTGTGGCTGGTGATGTTAGAAATTCATTATTCTGATGTGTTTTTATTTGATTTACTGTTGTGTATTGATTGAATGTTGCTCTATCAGACAAATTAACTTTATCACCCTTATAAGCTTCTATCTCTCGCATCGTTGTATCTACAACACCTCCTCGCTTTGAGTTCTCCATAGTATTTATAAATAAAAAAAAGACATACTCACTTATATCACAAAGATATAAACAAATATGTCTTCCTTCTATTTGATTAAGACAATGTTATTCAGTTGTCCTTACTCTAATTGTTTTATCTATTCTCGCTACCCTCCCCTCTTTAAATAATATTTCCATTCTGACGTTCTCTTTGTTATCTACAATAAACTCAATTAAGCTGACCAAATAATCTATATTTAGCTCCTTACTCATAGTATATATTATTATTAATAATTTATCAAGTAGTAAATTCTTTTGCAATTTTTTTAACTTCTAACGCAAGGCGTTCCTTCACTCTTCCAGGATTTGTATCAAGAATCTTATCAATAACATCTTGTATCAATCCAGGGTTTAGCGGACAGTATGGATCAATGCTAATAGCAAATTCTTCAATAATTTCTTTTAATATCTTTTTGTCTCCATACTGAAGCAGTATCCTGTAACATGTTTCATTTAATAATTCTTCATTTATTTCTTCGTTGCTAAAACTTGAAACGTACTTTCTTAATATATCTTCTCTTGACTTTGTTTCCATAATTTCTTTTATTTAATTTAATTAAATTATCTATAACCAAAGTTTTCATATTCTCTTTCATTTTGTTCCATTATTTTGTCTTGAGGATCATGTCCTAAGACTTTCTCTGTTAATATTAATTGATAAGCTAGACTGTCCATAGTGTCATCGTACACACTTCTAGGAAAGTTATGTAACTCTTCTTCTAGGTCTTTGCATTCTCCTATAATGTGATATATCTGACCGTTAGAGTATCTAGGTATCAATTGTCTTATTCTTGTGTTCTTAGCCGTTCCGCCATGTTTAAGCTCTTCTATTGGGAGATATATGTTTCTACGCCTACATTCATCTTCTATGGCTATTTTTAGCCCCTCTGTGAATGCTGTCTTCTCTATTCCTATCTTCTCAAAGCTTCTCTTGCTATGCATGTCAAAGATATAGTTTATTAAGTCTCTTGAGTTGAGCTTGGTTCTATAACTCTTAATATTCCAGAAGTCATCTACATCAATATAATTCTCTGTTATTCCTATAAAGTCACTCTTGTCATTAGGTCTCTCTCTTCCAGCTGTATCAATGGTCATAAACTTCCTTGTCTTCTTGTGTATCACCTCTTCTAGTGTCCTATATTTAAACCATCCTTTATTAAATTCTCTCTCTTCATCAGTAATAGGAGTATTCATCATCTCTCTGTTATATGCTTGGTGTCCTAACAATCTCTTCTTGCTTTCTAGGCTTACTTTGTGTTTGTCCTTATTCTCTATGTCTTTGTTAAACTCCTTTGCTTCTTCATCTGTCTCTGTGTATTTGCTCTCCCATACTATTTTCCCTTTCTCTACCACTGGTATGTCATACACTCTATATCTTTCATCATCCTTAATCTTTTCCTCTAAGTAGTTAATGCTTCCGTTAAATGCTAGTCTGTTAGCTAAACATAATATAAAAGCATTGCCTGATAAACCTCCTAAGAGTTCGTCTATATAATCCTTTACCTGTTCTGTTTTAGCTTCTGATTCTATTGTTGTTAAACTTTCTATATCGTCTAGTATTATGAAGTCTGGTCTGTACTCTCCGTACACTTCTCCTCTGGGAGTCTGTCCTGTTGAATATGCTTTAACTTTAATCTTATTTGTAGTGATAAACTCTCCTATGCTTTTCTTCTTACTCTGCTTATCAATATTATCTTCATAAAACAACTGTCCAAAGTCTTCTATGATCTTTTCGTTAGTCTGTAATTGTAATGCTATATCAAACAAGTTTCCTTCTGCCTTCTTCTTGTCATAGCTAGTCCAGATATTAAAGTGAGTCTTGCTATAAACTATGTTATGTATTAGCTTGATCTTTGCTATTGATGTCTTTGCTGATTCTCTGAATGTAATTAACAATAATCCCTTTAGCTCTTCATTACTTAAGTCTTTGTACCATTCCTTATGAAACTCTGGCATTGTGTATTTATGATATTGACTGAAGTAATAAAGGCTAAACAACATCAAAGACTTTTCACAAGCATATATTCTAGTGTCCTTTTTAGCTAGTACTTCTTTTATGTTCATAGGTTATTTGAGTCTATTAATTCATCTACTTCTTGCTTCCTTTCATCTGTTAATGCTGATAACTCTTTATCATTGCTTGTTAAGTCATTCTCTACTCTAGTGCTAAATTCATGCTTTCTCTTTCTTTCTAGATACTTTAAACTAAATTCTGGATTGCCTGCTAGTCCCTTTACTACTTCTTGTCTTGCCTTTAGTATTGGTTTTTCTAGTAATCTCTTGCGTATTTCTGCAACCTCTGGTTTCTTTTGTAAAAATCTAGTAATTGAACTTTCGCTAACATTAGCATAATAAGAAGCCTCTGCATTTGTGCCTCCCATTGCCCAAACTTCTTGTAATTTAGCAAGGATTTCTTCCTCACTTTTACCGTCCCATTGTATTCTTCCTGCTGGCATATATTTATAATTTAATTGCTTATAAATTTGAGCGCCAAGGTCGGGTATGCTCCGCCTCTTTAGTTATGGAATAACTATGTGCCACTAATTACACTATTGGCGCAATCTGTATATAAATAAATGTTTTTCTTCTATTGGGGCATAATCCCACTTATAAGGAACATTTGAAATCTTGCCCCACTTAGCTCTAACACTTCTTCCGTGAACCTTTTTGTTATTTATAATATAATAAGCATCCTTATTTGTGGTTCTCTCCCCTAAATATTCCCAATTTCCTGCTTTGTAAATTGTTCCTTTATGTCCTTGATTGGTTTTATCAGCATAGCTAAAAACTAATTTAATACCAGGATTATGTTTTTTAATTAATCTTAAAGTAATGGCTAAAATTTTTGTTGTTGGAGTTTTGTGTTTATTTAATGCTACTCTTACTAACTCACAACATTCTGTTTGTTTTAGTTTAAAGCTTTTAGCAGCATTATTATTTGCTCCTCTTCCATAAATAACAGTTCCTATAAATTTGTTGTTTTCCCATACACCATATTTCAATAATTTTCCAGAAGGCATACTCTGAGAATAATGCCAATTCATAACTGCAAACTTAGAGGCCTCAAATGAGCAAAAATCAATTTTCAAATTCACATCCACATTCTGGACATTTGTTTTTTTTCTTTTCATCTAATCTTTCAAACCCACTTTCATCTGGTATAAAAGTTGGATCAATTAAATTAATATCAAATCCTGTTAGCTCTATCATTTCAGTATCTAATCCCTTTAATTCTTCTATTACTAAGTCCATATCCCAATCACTCTCATTTAATTTATTGTCAGCTAATCTATAAGCCTTTATTTGCTTTTCTGATAAATTGTCTAGCTTAAGTACTGGTACTTCTTCTAGTCCTAATAATTTTGCTGCCTCATATCTTCCATGCCCTACTACTATTTCATTGTTTTTATCAATAACTATAGGCTGATTAAAGCCAAACTCCTTTATGCTATTAGCCACTTGCTCTATCTGCTTTTTAGGATGCTTCTTTTGATTCTTTTTGTAAGGCTTTATTTCCTCTATCTTGATTGTCTCTCCTGTTACTGCTCCCATATTAATTATTTTATTAAACTATCAACCACCCACTCGTGATGTACTTTCTTGTTCTTCTTCTTACTATATTTATATTTCCCATATAGCTCACTTTCACTTTCAGCTCCTTCTTCTCCTAATATATTTAAAGATTCACTATCTCCTATTTGTTTAAAATACTTTTTTGTACCAAGCAATTTTCCTTTTAAATACTCTTTGTGTTCTTTTTTCATATTATTTATTTTATTAACACATCCAGTCATTATTTACTAAAATATCAATATCATCATCTGTTACCCTATCTTTATCTTTTTTTATGATAATTTCATCATTTGCATCTTTTATTAAATCTATAATGTCAAATAGACTTATCTTTTTACCATCATATTTTTCAATTACCTCTTTTGGTGACGAAAAATTATCTCCAGAATTATCAACAAAGCCAACCTTGTATTTTTTTTTGCTGAAAAGTAATATTTTTCTTAATATCCCCATATTTTTAATATACCTCTAAATTATTTTCAATAAGTTTATTAACTAACCTCTCTCTTTCTTTGCTGTACCAAATTAATTTCTCCTCATAACTCTTTATCATTGCTCTTAATCCTCCATAATTCCAAACTATATGCATATATTTAAAATATAGTTTATTCTTCATTAATCTTTTGTGTAGTCTTGGTAATCTTTTGTAGATTATTTTCATTATTTGTTTCATATTTTTTATTTATTAACAAGACCATCTTCTTCTAGCTGCACATCCCCTTGTTTCTTTTCCTGCACATCCTCCTGCTGGTATCCAAGCTTTACTCCTAGAGCAAAAACTCTTTCTTCTTTTAGCAGCTTTAGATCCTGGTTTTACTTTCCCCGTTACCGGAGCTTTTAAGTTAGATCCAGTCATTCTATTGTATTTCTTTCTCCCTTTAGCTGTTAATCCTGCCCCTTTGCTTGTTGGTCTTTTCTCTCCCCTGCCTACTGATAATTTTACGTTTGGCATATTATTTCTTTTAATAACTTAAATCAATATTATCATACTTTTCTGAGTCAAACTCAAAAACTTCATTGTTTATATGTATTCTTATTTTCAAAGTATCAGAGTAATATCCATTTTGTTCATTATAACAATTTATTAAAATCCCCAATCTTTTTCCAAGATCTTCTGATCCACGCTCTGATGAAGTTAAAAAAATAATAAATCCTTGATCTTTTACTTTCTTTATCTCTATCATTTTAATTCCAGGGAATTCTTTTATTTGTTCTTTATAATAATTTAAAACTGAAAAATCTGCATAAACATTTTCACAACAATCCTGCTCATGATAATACTCAATTTTTATTCCACAAATCTCTATATATTCTTCCTCTATTTTAAGGTTAGCATTTTTAGGTTCTTTAAATTTTATTTCTTGGATACTTTCATTCCCCATATTATTTCTTTAATACTTTGAGAGTCTCCTTGATTATCTCTCTTGCTTCTTCTAGATCAGTTATTTCATCAACGCTAAAAATAGCTCTAATTACTCTCCTTACTCCTCTATTAGTTTTATCGTCTTTGGTCATAGTGATTTAATAAAAAAAACGATCGCTGAGCAAATCATTACAAATAATATAAATTCTACTGTGTGTATTTCAAAATACCTTTTTACTTTCTTGTTCATGTTTTTTGCATTTAGGACAGTAATGTTCTATGAGGACTCTCCCGCCTCCGTATGTATAAACTAATACCTCCATTTCCTTTTTACATTTCTTACACTTCACTTTTTTGATATATAAAGCTTTTTAAAGTGTTTAGTTTGTATACTTTATTTATTTGTTAAATATTATTATAGCACTTGGAAAAGGTGCTGAATTTTTAGCCCCACCAAATTTTAATCTTCCCTTGATAAATCTTATCTCCTTTGCCTTCATTATGTATTCATGCCAATAAATTGTATCTGTTCTACTAGGTATTAACATCACAACAGTTTTGCCTTTTAAGTGTTCATTATAAGCTTTTTTGCACCAATTTTTTATATCTGAGTATGGTGGATTAACAAAGCTTGACTTTCCCCATTCTATTTCTAAACCATTAAAATCTGGATATTCATTTAATGGACAAGGATCAAAGTCAAAGTTAAATTCATTGTTTAGTTTATTGTATACATCGTTTGGTGTTTTCCAATTATCACTAGCACTGGAAAACATTACTTTCGTGTTCATTTCTTTGATATATAAAGCTTTTTAAAGCATTTATGGCATATGATCTTCTTGTCTTCAACACAGTATTTGTGCTCCATCTTCTTGCCACACTTATCACATTTTATATCCTTTAAGGTTTTCATTTCTTTATTCTAATAACTATTTCATC
>Ga0272440_1001205_pt1 | contig 21532 bp, 18 predicted proteins | sample SSMMMBAug17_FD_192440 | JGI IMG/M metagenome (GOLD analysis project Ga0272440, IMG submission 192440) | Marine sediment archaeal communities from Little Sippewissett salt marsh, Falmouth, MA, United States - SSM-MMB-Aug17 | ecosystem: Environmental > Aquatic > Marine > Wetlands > Sediment ...
ATCAAAGGGCGTTCAAAAGGGAGATCGTATTGTTCAACTCATGACCAATTGTATTGATTGGCTTCCGATATATTTTGGAATCTTGCGCACCGGTGCATGGGCCGTTCCTTTAAATTTTCGTTTTTTAGAAAAAACGATTCTTAAATGCACAGAAACTGCAGAAGCCAGGATTTTTATTTTTGGTAAAGAATTTATAGAACGTGTACAAGCCATAAAAATATCTTTGGACAGACTTGTAAAATTTTATATTTTCGTGGGAGACAAACAGGATTGCCCCAATTTTGCGATTTTGTATGATGATATCATAACAAATCAATCAGCGCTTTGGCCACAGTTAAGAGAAGTATCCATTGAAATAACAGATCCTGCAGCGCTTTATTTTACATCAGGCACAACCGGCACCCCCAAAGCAACATTGTTGACACATCGCAATTTGGAATTTGCATGTTATGTTGAAAACCAACACCACCATCAAACCCATCTGGATAATTTTTTATGCATCCCGCCATTGTATCACACCGGTGCAAAAATGCATTGGTTTGGTAATTTTATTGTTGGCGCAAAATCAGTTATACTAAAAGGAATTCAACCCCATTGGATTTTGGAGGCTATATCTGAAGAAAGCGTCACAGTTGTATGGCTTCTTGTACCCTGGGCATTAGACATTTTATTTGCAATAGAATGTGGTGACGTCAAATTGCATCATTACGAATTATCCCAATGGCGGCTCATGCACATTGGTGCACAACCTGTTCCCCCCAGCCTGGTTCATGAATGGATAAAAGTATTTCCACATCATCAATATGATACCAATTATGGATTGACTGAAGCAACAGGTCCAGGATGTGTCCATCTGGGAATGAAAAATATGCACAAAGTGGGAGCAATTGGTGTTCCGGGTTTTGACTGGGAAACAAAAATCATTGATGAATCCGGTAATTCTGTTGAATCTGAGACTCCTGGAGAATTGGCAATCAAAGGTCCGGGCGTGATGCGGGAATACTATAAAAATCCGGAAGCTACCCGTGAAGTGATTAAAAATGGATGGTTATTAACTGGCGATATTGCACGCAAAGATAATGATGGTTTTATCTGGCTCATTGATCGAAAAAAAGATGTGATCATTACTGGCGGAGAAAATATTTATCCAGTTGAAATTGAAGACTTTCTTCAGCAACATCCTGCAATTCAGGATGTTGCTGTTATCGGCTTACCCAGCCCGCGTTTGGGAGAAATTACAGCTGCGATTATTCAGACAAAACCTCTAAAAAATGTTTCTCGTGAAGATATTGAAACATATTGTGAAACATTACCACGATATAAGCGTCCCAGAAAAGTTATTTTTGATAAGGTTCCGAGAAATCCAACTGGAAAAATTGAAAAACCGCAACTAAGAAAAAAATATGCCGGTCGAACCGAAAGTTTTAGTTTATAGGAGACAGGTATGACAAATCAAATAACGCAAATGTTGAATCAGCTTTTAGATAGTATCTCAAGCGGAATTATCCAGACTCAAAAACAAATCAGTGAACGTCTGCAAGATATTTTTGGAACAGCTCCCAAAGATGCAGATGATGATTTTTTTTCTCAAGACGATCTGGATTCTCTGTTAAAAGTAGATTCCAATACATCCTGACAATTATACATTGTTCGGATTGTGTTAAAAAGAAAGATTTATCCATATGCGATTTGGTGGATTTATAAAGAATTCATTAATTGATTATCCTGGCAAAATCAGTTCTGTTATATTTTTTAAAGGATGTAATTTTCGATGTCCATATTGTCACAACAAAGAATTGGTTTTTGGTCCGACACATATTTCATCTGTTTCAGATCCAAACACAAATATGGTTGATGAATCCTTTATATTCTCTTTTTTAGAAAAGCGTAAAAACCTAATTGACGGCGTGGTTTTATCGGGTGGAGAGCCAACAATGACAAAATCATTGCATCGTATATGTGAATCTGTCAGAGACATGGGGTTCATAATAAAGCTAGATACCAATGGAAGTTATCCCAATGTTTTGGAAAATTTATTATATCATGGCCTTATTGACTATATTGCAATGGATTTTAAAACGTCACCCGACCGCTACCCGAAATATATGTCCAATAAGGTTGATTTGGATGCAATCAAGGCCAGTATTCAATTGATACAGGACTCTAATGTTGATTATGAATTTCGTACAACCTGTATGAAACCAATTATCGATGAATCAGCCATACACAAAATGGTACCTTATGTTGAAGGTGCGAAACGGTATGTTCTTCAAAGGTTTGTATATTCATCCTCAATTTTGAATCCTGATTTTTTTTTAGGTCAAAAAGAAACAGACACAAATGATTTAAAAGCATATCAAGAATTGATTATGCCCTGGGTTAAGGAATGTATTATTCGAAATTAATCGCAAGAATATTACAGGAATTATTAAGCACAAAAAGGATGTATCATGATAACGGTAAAGTGTTCTTGTGGTAAAACATATCAAGTTAAAGACAGTTTTGCCAACAAGAAAGCAAAGTGTACATGTGGTAAAGTTCTTTCCATACCGGAAATTTCGGCTGAGGAACTTGACAGGCCAATTGAAAGAATAGGATTTTCCTGCAGCAGTTGTGGAAAAACTTTCAATGTATCCGCAAAATTTGAGGGAAAAAAAGTTCGATGTAAATCATGTCTAACTGTTCAGACTATTCCAATGAAATCTGAACAATCAGACAAAATAAACATCGATGATCTGGATGCACCACATCAAGATGATAGTGACACCCAGGATGTTGATATCAATCCTGAAAAACAGGTGACTGACCATGAAGAGGATAGTGACACCCAAGAAGGAGATATCAGTTCTGAAAAGCAGGATACTGAAAAAATAAAATCTTCGGAGAAGCCCAAGCGCTTGCTGATTATATGTCTTGCTATGGTTTTGTTGGGTGCCATAGCTTACGGCCTTTTTATTTTTTATTCTGAAAAAAGAGATGAAGCAACACCCAAAACGCAAACTTCTCCAGTTGAAACTGTTTCTGAAAAACCACCTGAAACAACAGATTCTAGTGTTCAGGAAAAGACCGAAGGCGAAGTGACAGATGACGAAACTATTGAGGAGGAGGTTTCAGAAGAAACACAATCAGAAACAAAAGACGAGCAAACACAAGCTGAACCGATTACACCTGAACCAAAAAAGGATGAATTACAATCAAAACCTCAAAAAAAAACAGAAAAATTAATCGACAAACAACCTGAAACATCTCAAAAACAAGAAAAAGAAAAAATACCTGATATTAAAACAATTCCAGATACATCACAGACGAAAACACAGCCTGATAATACTCAAATGAATATGGATAAGCAAAAGATTGTTGCCGCTGTTGATCCGAAAACGCTTAAAGAAGATACGAAAAAGTATTTAAGAACAACCCCAATGGCTTACACGAAAAAACAGGTCCTTGATATGATTCAGAAATACAATTTTTATGAGGCCCATTTCAATCCCAATGGAGGTTTTCCAAACCGTTTTGTTGATAATCGAAATGGAACCATTACAGACAATGAAACCCTGTTGATGTGGCAAAAATCGGGCACACGTGAAATGGTATCATGGAAAAAAGCACCAGAATACATTGATCGACTCAACAATCGCAAATTTTCCGGTTATTCAGATTGGCGATTACCGACACTTGAAGAACTGCTAACCCTGACTGAACCCCGACATTCTCGTCAGGGACTATATATTTCGAGTTTTTTTTCTCAAAAGCAGGGGATTGTTGGCAGCTCCGATTCCTGTACCTATGATGGTAAAAATCTCCCCTGGTATATCAGTTTTTTGCGTGGGATATCCAATTGTATTTCATATAATTTAATTGATGAATTTCATGTGCGTGCGGTACGCTCAATGGACCGACCGGACAAGCAGATGCATAATTAGAAAATATGAGCCTTCTGGCTTACTATCTGGAGAAACAATGAAAAAAATTAGAAAACCAAACGACCTGACAATTCAGGAAGTAGAATATTTTCGAAACATAGAAAATGAATTCTTGAAACGGTGTCGTCAATTTGGTTACAAAGAAATTAAAACCGGAACCATTCAACCGCTTCATATTTACACCGCTCTTGGAACACTCAGCCCAAATCGACTTAGAAGAATGTATTCTTTTCTGGACTGGGATGGCTGGTCAGGCGAGCGTGTTGTATTAAAACCAGACTCGTCACCATCCGTTGTCCGCTTTTATTCAGATAATTTGTATGATATTCAAAAAAACCAAAAACTGTGTTATGTTGAAAACCATTTTGAATGGTCAGATACCGGTGAGAATATTTCCGAGCGATGGCAATGTGGTATTGAAAATATTGGAGATTCATCAATCACATCAGATATTGAAACCATTTTTATTGCTCAAGATATACTTGAAGAATTAGGTTATGATAATCGTCATATATTTCTATCATATCCTTCTATAATTCGACATATCGTTCAGACACTTATTTTTTCTAAAGATCAGCAGTCGCAGATATTGGATGAGATCAAAAAGCAACGCCTGGATCAGGTCAAAAACATGCTATCAGGCGTAGACAAAGGATCCGTATTATTAAAACTATTGGAAATAAAAGGAAATTCCGTTAATTATCTGAAAAATATTTTTCAATTGTTGAAAGGGCCGGAATTCAAATCCATTTCCAATGATATGGACCGGTTAATAAAAGTGAGTGAGCAATTGGATCTTATGAAATGTTCCTACACCCTTGATTTTTCATTAATCGGAAATCTTGATTATTACACTGGCATACAGTTCCAAATCTTTTCCGAAGCCTCACGAAAATCCAATGCAGAGATTTTATGCGCCGGTGGCCGGTATGATCATCTGGCACTTGAAATGTTTCGACTGCTGAACAAACAAAGTAACTCCATTGCTCAGGATTCCATCCCGGCTATTGGTTTTGCATTGTATGCCAAAAATATTATCAAACAATTATTCATTAGAAAGAAAAATCAGGGTGTAAAACCACATATTGCAATATATTTAAGTCGATTAGCTTCCGAATCAATTAAAATTGGACAATTGCTTTCCGATATTTTGGCTGATATGCAGTTTACCTCATCATTGACATTCTCACCAGTTGAACAGGATACCTATACGCAATATGGCGCAGTTATCGAAGTGGATCATGAACGATTTCAAGGCGGCTACCATTTTTTGCATGAGCAATCCTTAAACAAACATATATTGAATTATGTTTTGGGAGAAGATAATGGATAATCAAGAGATCGGTCTTTCTCTACCCAAAGGTGATGCTTTACCATGTTTGTCTGAGAAGCTTAAACAAATAAAATTTCCCATTGATGGATACCAGTCTGACAATAGAACATACAGACCCAAGATCCATCAGTTACCAGTTCGTGCAAAAATTATGGCGGAAAAAGATGTAGCATTACAGGTCGCTGCTGGCAATTATGATATTGGTTTTTGCGGAAAGGATTGGATTGAAGAGTATACGGTTCGATTTAGTGCATCCAGTTTACAAATATTATTTACGATTGGACCAGCCAACCAATCTGTTTTTGTTTGCAGTGGGTCAGGTGGAAGTATCAACAACTTGACTGATATTGATGACAGACAGGACTTCATTGAGATTGTGAGTGAATATCCTAATCTGGCAGAAAACTTTGCAATTCAAAATCGATTGAAACGTTTCAAAATATTTTCTGCATGGGGTAGTGTAGAAGCTTATCCACCAGAACATGCCCATCTGGCAATTTTAAAAGCCAATGATGAAAGTATGCTTCAAAAGAACCAATTGATTGTGCTTGATAAATTATTTGATGTAAATTTATGTCTGGTCGTAAATTCCCATGCATATCAATCAAAGGATTTAACTCCTGTTTTACACTATCTCTTTGCATTGGAGGCTAACTAATGGCTGGAATACCCGATAAATTGAACCTGGCATTACCTGATGGTCATCAAATGAATCATCTGGTCCCTTTTTTAATAAATTCTGGCATCTCTTTTGAGGGCTATGAAAAAAAACAATTGGAACGTCGTCCAAAACTAATCTGTAAATCCGATCAGGCACTATCTTTGCTTCCTGATCCGAATAAAATTGCCGCAAAAGTTATTCGTCCACAAGATATGCCATCACATGTTGCCAATGCAAATTTCGATCTCGCTGTGACAGGCACAGATTGGTGTAATGAACATCGCTTGAAATTTCCCGGAAGTCCGGTTGTTGAAAGGTTAAAACTTGGATTTGGCAAAGTACGGATTGTTGCTGCTGCACATAAGGATATGGGTAATTCGCTAGAAATATTTTTACAGAAATTTCGGCAAAAAAATTCAAAACGGCCCATGAGGATTGCCTCAGAATATGTATATATTGCAGATAATTATGCGCTTCTTAAACAATTTTATCCCTATCGAATCATCATGACCTATGGTGCGACAGAATCATTAATACCTGAAGATGCTGATCTCATTATAGAGAATACGGAAACAGGGAACACTTTAAGAAAAAATAATCTGGATATTGTGGATACAATTATGGCATCTGAAGCTTGCCTGATTGCCAGTGAAAAAAGTATGAAAACATCCTGGAAGATGGACTTGATTGCAGCTATTGAAGCCTTGTTTAGCGGGGCATTGTCTGTGCCCCATGACAAACCTTAAAACTGGGTTATTCTTTCCGTTGTTTCAGTACAATCAGCGCCATAGCAATCAAGACGGAAGCTCTTAAACTCAATATTATACTTTTTGGACGATGGAATAGTATTATCGTACAAAGCGTGGAAACCAATCTCATCTGGAGGATTATCGGTGGCTCTCAGATCTACGGATAACAAATTGCGATCACTAAGAATTGTTGAACTGCCAGGATCGCTATGGCTCACTTTTACAAACCTGAGAATTGAAGGATATGTCCAGTCTGTTTTTTTTTCACTATTATTTATATCACCAAGCCGAAGACCAACCTGTAGTTCATTGATTTTTTGGCCGGCAGATTCTATTTCCTTTAAAAATACACCGATATTCAACCACTCCCTGAAACCCCAATCAAGCGGTTTTAACTTTTTTATAAAAACATAATTACCTTTATTGTCTATAATATTTCTTAAATCAGAATAAGCTAACAATTCAATTTCTTCTCTATTCTCTCTTTTTATCCAAAAAATAACATATGGTACATTGGGCACAAGACATTCTGCGTTGGGATCTTCACAAGCTTTCTCACCCTCTTCTTGAAAGATAAAGGAGTCTCCCAGAAGTTGGTTGCAGCTTTCTGATAGATCTTTCATCAACCAACAAGGCGGATTTCCCTGTTTTTTTCCTCCAGATTTAAACAAGGATATACCGTAATATGCAATCCGTTCACGAAATGACTCCCTACCAGGCTTATACCTAGAGTCATTCATTACCCTGAAATTTAGCCCTGCCATAAAATCTTTATCTTTTTGATGATTAGGGTAAGGGTAGCAGTTTATATTTATTTGGATCATATAACTCAAAACTTTTGTGATTGCGTTTTGATACTCACGTAAGTCAACTTCACCACTCTTTCCCCAGTTCAAGCTTGCCAAAACCCAATTCCACTGACTATTCGATTTCAACTGAAGAATATTTTTTTCACGTAATTTTTTAGTATTTGCAGCAAAAAAGGTATCCGTTAGGTTCCATACGCGTTTATTTTCAGATTTGTTTTGATCAAAGTGTTCTAATTTGAATTCTAAATCGAAATTATTTTTGCCTCTATATTCTAAATTCAATTGTCTTTTGGAGGAGGCTTGAACAAGTGGATTTTTGGAGTAGGGTCTCGCCTTTTTCTCTATTTCAGCATAGGAATGAATGAACATACCTTTTGAATTATGGAATGAAGCTCTACTAAATTCCATTCTAAATTTTCCGGCTAAGTCTGTTTGGGGAGTACTGGCTGCTTTTTTGGGGATATAAACTTCTCGTTTGCCATATTCGTATATTGCTCTTAGTTCATCGTAATCTTTTTCATCTTTATTTTCCATTATTGCATATCGCAATCCGGATTCTGCAAGATAATAGCTCTGTTCCACAGTATTTACAGATTTTATTGCATATGGTACATTTTGTAAAAAATACCCAATTGATGATCCCAGTATGCCTGCCATTGTCAGAAATACAATAATTGTTATGAGTAAAGCTCCTTTATTATCTTTCATTTTGAACCTCCCTGATTAATCAAGGGCTCCCAGAGTTCTGGGAACAACGGTGATATTGTTAAAATCGATTGAATGAGTTCTTTTATGTTTCAATATTTTTAGTTCAATTTTAAATGAAATGTCAAATTGTATGGCTGTTGATTGTCCATCTATCCATCTATTTTCCCAGATGTCTTTAGAATCAACATCATCAAACACATTAACTCCCGCAAGATATCTGAGTTTGAAATCACTGATTTTATCAGAAACAATTTCATTGTTTATTTTTAGACAGTTGTCTTTATTAAAATAGGAAATGGTCGTAATTCGTAGATTATTAAAACGTGAACGAAAAGAAATTTCATCAGTAGTTCCACTGCGAATTTGATTAATATGTACAAACTCATTCACCAGGCGATTGATGACCAGACGTGCCTGCTGAGCTACTTCTGTATGCTGTTTGTGTAAAGCATAAGCATCAATGTAGTTCTCAATCGCTAACCCAGCAAGACCGGATAGAAAAAAAATTATCATCAGGGTTGCTGTTATCTCTAAAAGGGTAAAACCTTTATTTGATTGATAAAAAAAATATTTCATAATATTATATTTTTTTTTTACTTTTCTGTAAATAATACGGTCAAACTGTTATTGGATAATCGTTTGGGTTGAATGGTCACCAGCAACATCCTCCCTTTTGACGAATAATCTCGGATCAAATTAATCTCTTTTGGTAAAGGAGCATCTCCCTTTTTGTCTACTTTTACAAATTCATTGTATCTTACGAAGTATGGTATATAGTTTTGTCCATCATAACCATAAGGAAAATAGGAAGGCGGCGACCCAACTCTTCTAACATATGTATTGGTTTGACCAATTCGTTTACTAAGTTCTAACAAATCAAACTCAGGTTCAGACTCAGATTCAGACTCTGGAATATATCGATTTATATAATCATGGGTAATATTTTCAATCACCATTTTCAAATTTATCACTTCCTGTAGGTTTGTTATGCTACGATCATAACGAAATAAAGATAATCCCAGAAACGGAATAGCATATGAAAAAATTATTGTAATTACAAGCAGCGTAATGACTATTTCAAATAAAGTAAATCCTGATTTTGATTTCATAGATTTTCCTCTATATCTTTTATCGTAACATGACCTGTTTTGTTTATTAATAGAGCTACTTTCTGATTCGTATTTGGCGCGGTCAGTTGAATGACTATATCGCCATTGCGAGAACATTCTCTTCCTTCTCTGTTAACAGGTTTTCCAAGAGCATTAAAAAAAATTTCCTGATTCATAAAGCATGGATGTTTTAAACTATAGGTAATTGTATTTTTATGAGACGGATAATTATCACTATCCCACCAGACTAGTTCTGGAAGATCAAAATGCTTTAAATCATCTAATTTTTCAACGCGATTTGAATGATATTCTTTACGAACTAATTGTAATGGTTTGCCTTGGTAAAATTGTATTCCCCAAAGATCATCATCGCGCATTTCAGTTCCAATATATAATTTTTGTTCAAAATATTGCGTGGCTTTTGCTTGAAGAAAACGAATTGACGATTTGACATTATGGGCTTCAGCCCAAATCTCATAGTCCGTTTGAGTTGTACTGAAAAGTGATGATGTAATAACAGCAGATACAACTCCGATTAAGACAAGAACAACAAGCATTTCAAACAGAGTGTATGCTGATTTATTATTTAATAATAGCCAGTCTCTATTCATTTTAACCATCCATATATTATGGGCACAATATTTTCATTAGTAATGTTTCATGGAACATATACACAATTTATAAAAAATTCTTTTATAGTTCTTTCGTAGAATATTGTTTTGCATCAAACTCTTATGCAACTTATGTTGGATGAGAATAGGAAGTTTATTTGTTAAAAATCAAGTATTTTATCACGCACATTTATCAATGCTCTATCACAACTTGTTGGACAGAGCATATGATAAATATGCATTTGTTTTTGGAAAGACTATCAGACAAATGGGCAGGTGATTCTATGTTTAATTATCCTCAATCCATCTAAATTCAGGGCCACTAAGATTTTCACCTGTAAATACTGGTTCTTTATACTGAAATATAATCGGCTCTTCTTGTGATGACCCATTAACTTTGATTGTGCTGTCTCCTGGACTCAGATCCACCATATATGGGTCAGATTCTTCAGTCAGTCCTTCCAGTAAGTCTTCGAATCTTTCATCCCATGTCTCCTTTGCATCTCCTGGAGACATGATTGCATTGGCATACAATAAATTACCACGTGCTTGTAACTCTGCAATTACACCTTGAGCGGCTTTCTTACCTGCTTGTTGCTCCAAATCAAAATATTTGGGCATTATCACCGCTGCCAGAATACCAAGAATTATCAGCACGACGATAATTTCAATTAGTGTAAAACCTTGCTCATTTCTGAACACTTTCTTAAGCTTTTCCATCATAACCTCCTTTAAAAAACCTCCTTACAAATAATATAATACCCACGTATTATAATATTGCATATAAATTTAATATTAATGTTTTCTATTACGATTGTCAATCTTTTCTATATATTTTGTATTTTTTTGTTATCATTTTCCTACCTAAGAATCCGTGTTAAATCGGCCATAGGAACAAAAATTGATAAAGCAAAAAAACCTATTATTACCGCCAGTCCAATTGTCAAAGCCGGCGCAATAGCTTCTGTAAGTCGTTTTACAGAATATGTAACCTCATCATCATAATGAAGTGTTACCTCACGTAACATTTCATTCAGACTTCCTGATTCTTCACCAAGGGCAATCATACTGGTAACCAATGGCGTAAAATGCTTGGAATCGCTTAATGGGGGAGCAATCCCGCGTCCTTCTGCCAACTTGCTCTTCACTGTGTCAAAGTCCTTTGTAATCGCCTTGTTGCCAATTGTTCCTGACAAAATATTCATACTTTCGATAACATGTACCCCGCTGGATTGCAATATTTCAAAAATATTGGCGAACCGAGAAATATTCGCTTTTCTTAATACATCACCAACAAAAGGAATTTTTAACAGTAGCGAATCTCTAACATATTGGCCCTGCTGAGATTTAAAATAAAACATTAACCCCAAAATTGATAATAATATGACTATAATTAATAAATCACCATGTTGCATTAAAAATTGATATAACATATCACTAATCTTTGTTGCAAGTGGTAACTCCAAATTATGAGATTTGAATATTTTTAAATATTTTGGGATAACATTCGTTAACAACACAAAAAATGAAATAATCAATGCGATAGTGACAAAAGCTGGATACTGTAATGCCAGCTTTATATCGGATCGCGTTTTGTATTCGTGTTCAATGATCATAACAAGTCGCTCAAAGACCTGGTCTAAAGAATCGCTTGTTTCACCAGCCTGAACCATACTACAGTATAAATTGTCAAAAACTTTCGGATATTTTCTAAACGTTTCATGAAGTCGTGATCCACTACTAATATCTCGCGCCATTTGTGCACATATTTTTTTTAACCTTACGTTTTCAGAATGTTTTTCCAATACCTGAAGAATACGAACAATTGGTATACCCACTTTTAACATGGTTCTAAATTGTTTTGTAAACAATAATAGATCTGTTGTTCTTACACGGGTCGTCTTTTCTTTTAATGAAAGAGTTGACCCCAAACCAAACATCTCACCCGCTTTTCGAACTTTTGATGGTATCAGGCCTTGTGAACTCAAAAGATTTGAGGCACCTTCAACAGATTCTGCTTCAATGGTTCCTGATATGTTTTCGCCACGTTCATTTATCGCTTGATATGAAAAAACAGGCATTTTGACAACCTTGCTATTGCCGGGATTCTTATCACTCGGCAGTTTCTAACGTATTAAACTTAGTCCAATTTGTATTTTATTATTGGATTTCACTACTTTGTTATTGATTCTTTAAATTATAGCGAATGCTGTTGAAAAAATCAATAGTTATTGTCATCAAAAAATCAACCCAATTTTACATCATGACAACTGATACAGCCTCCTCAACTGTTGTGAGGCCATTATAAATTTTTAATAGTGCATCCTCTTTTAACGACTTCAGTTTTCCTGCAGATTTTGCATAACGAGATATTTCCTGAGCAGAGCTTCGTTTCATAATCATGTCCTGGATTTGCTCATCAATAATCAGGATCTCAAATACGGCTGTTCGTCCCCGAAAACCGGTTCCCATACAATTAATACATCCACGTCCTCTATAAAATATGGGTAGTTCTTGATCCTTTGATATTCCTAAAAGTTGGAATGATTTTTCCGAGGGTTGATACGCTTCTTTACAAAAAGGGCAAACAGTTCGAACGAGTCGTTGAGCAAAAGAAACAAGAAGAACTGATGATACAATAAAAGGTTCTATGCCCATTTCTATCAACCGCGTGATAGCACCTGCCGAATCATTGGTATGCACAGTACTCAAAACACGATGACCAGTCAATGCTGATCGAACGGATATCTCAGCAGTTTCACTATCTCGAATTTCACCAACCATGATGACATCAGGATCCTGACGTAGTATCGATCGCAGACCACTTGCAAAGGTCATTCCTGCCTTTCGATTAAGCTGTACCTGCCTGATATTGGGAACCCGATACTCAACAGGATCTTCAAGTGTTATAATGTTTATGTCCGGTTTATTCAATATTTTGATAATTGAATATAGACTGGTACTTTTTCCACTTCCAGTAGGACCGGTACTGAGAATCATTCCATATGGTTTGGCAGCAACTTCTTTAATTTTTTCAACATCTTCTGGCGTCATGCCTAACCGGTCCAGCGTATGGATTGTTGTGCCCATATCCAGTAATCGCAGTACAATATTTTCACCATGAATTGTGGGAATGCTTGATGAACGCACATTGATTTCTTTATTTTCAGTTTTTACAGTAAACCGCCCATCCTGAGGCATCATAGATGTCGCAATATCCATATTTCCTAAAATTTTGATACGAGATATAATGGGCAATAGCATCGCTTTTGGCGGTGAAGGCACCGCTTGAAGCCGGCCATCAATGCGAAAACGAATCTTTGCTTTGTCTTTTTCAGGACTGATATGAATATCACTGGCCCCTTGTCGAACCGCCTGCGACAGTAATGAATTAACAAATCGAATAACTGGGGCTTCCTCAGCCATATTTTGCAAGGAGCTGACCTGGACATCTTCAATAATGGAATCTGGCTTAGATTCAGAATCAGTATCGAATTCCATTTCACCGATACCATCAATATCCATTGTATAGCCGGAATCCATGCCATAAATTGTTGTAATTAATTGCATGAATTCCTGCTCTGTACATACCAAGGGTTCCACTTCACAGTCAGTTGAATCTTCGAGCCTATCAAGGGCTTCAATATTTAAGGGATCAATTGTCGCTACAATCAGTAAGCGTCCTTTTTTTTGAATGGGTGCCAGGTGATATTTTTGAGCGATTTCTAAAGGTACGAGATCAATGAGATCCATCTGCAAAGGATATGCTTCAGCATTATAGCGCGTAACCTTGCCTTCTCGGCTAATAACATCAGCAAGTTCCGATTCGGAAATAATACCGGATTGTGTCAGATATTTACTTAAATCAAGCCCACTTCCTTTTTGCTCTGCAATGACCTGCTGAAAATGTTCTGGAGTCAGAATATTGGCATCAATTAAAATTTTTTCCAATCTTTTTGTTTTTATCATCTTGTTCTATCTCTCTGTAAAATCAATTGTTTTTGTCATCCTTACGTAAAATCTTCTCACTTAATTTTTTTCATTGGAATGGCTTGTTGGCTTAGCGTTGACAAAGCATCATTGCAAAATACTCTTTTCATTAATTAACAACCTTACAGACCTTGATCATCTTGTCGGCCACAATGTAGGGGCGAACCTTATGTTCGCCCTCGAACAAATGTCGTCTGCGAACAAATGTTCGAGGGCGAACACAAGGTTCGCCCCTACATTGTGGTCACGTCAACGATCCCATTTGGCCGAAACCATGATCAAGGTCACCATACATTATATTTTGAAATGTTTTTTCAGATACCCTTAACATCCTGTCACACTCAGTAAGCTTACTGTCATACTTATGAAGAAATGTCAAGTAACCGTTTTGAAAAAAAAGTTGTTCCATGCTGCCACTTGTTTCGTACTCGACAATTTTGTGAAATAAATTGAGGCAATTGATTAATAAATTGAACGGCCGCTGTATGATCTTGAAATGGTATAGCATAAAGAACAGAAAATGTTAACCCTTCTTTTTGATTCCAATAAGGTATAATCACAATTTCAGGCGCATCATTGGGATAATTGATATAATAAGTATATGCTGCATGGATATCTTTAAAACAGGACATTTCAATCCAACACAAATTACTGTCTAGTGAATGTTCGACCACAGATGGTGTTACAGGAACTCCAGGAAAATGTACTGTCTGTCCCCGCTCAATGGACATGGGATTTTTTAAATGAGGATTGACCATTTTAACATAACGCAAATACCAAGGATTGTATGTACCATAAAAAAGCTGAATTAAACTTTGCAAGGATTCATGACGCAAACAGGTTATTTTTCCCAGAATTACAGGGGATTTATCCATTTGATTCTTTTCTAAATTTTGAATAGTTGATTTATTTAGATTCGCTTCTTGTTCCTTTGTTATTATGTTCTTGGGATTTGTGTGAGAAATGCCAAACCATTGATTAATTTTTTGAAAAACCGGTTGTTTTATATGATCCGGAAGAACCTTTTGATAACCCCAACCGAAAAAAAGAAAGATACAAAGAGTCAACATGAATGTTTTAAATATTCGGCTTTTATAGTACCGTCCGGATGAATCACGTTTGATACAGGAACGAACTAAAAAATAATTTGCCCGGGTTTTATTTTGAATGATTAATCCAAGAAGAACCAAATGGCATAAGTGCAAAATTTTTCTCGGGTATCCACGTGTTGCTATATATATCGCCCAAAAAGCAGGCCATGTAAAAATATTTGGGGGGACTCGGCCCTCACTTGCTTTACTTAACCTGAACTGAATTTTTTTGATTGTATCAAAGAACCCTAGTGGTTCGAGTTCATGGCAAATATTGATCCGATCCGTAAAGTTTGCGTGCGTTGCAAGAATCGAATTAAACTCTTGCTGTGCAAAAATGATGATTTGTAGTAACTTTTGATCATTTGTTTCATAGTTCAGAAATTCACGCAATAGTTCCAGACAAAAATAGGGAATCTTTTGACCTTCATCAATGATAATGGCTATAATTTTATCATGCTTCACACCCTCAGCATACAAATATTTTTTTATCCGTTCTTTTATGGCCCATTCATCCAGTTTTTCATCATCATGGATCAGCCCAAACAGACGCGCAACCTCAGTCAAAAATTCAAGTGAATTTTTAAAGCCAGGATCCAAAATTAAATAAATATGAACATTGTGATCGTTCTCAAACCGTTGAACAATATGACGGCATAATGTTGTTTTACCTGTACCAACATCACCAATAATAACATTAAGCCCTCGTTTCAATCGGATGGCGATTTCTAATTTTTGAAGACAGCCTGCATGTTGTTTTGATGGATAAAAAAAAGCGGGGTCAGGTGAATTTGAAAAAGGCTCTTTATTTAATCGTAACAGTTGGAAATAGTCCATAATAAGAATAGTATAGATCTGTATTTTTCATTTTTGTTAAATTGTTATTTGCGAATATTTCAATCTCAATTAATTGAAATCGATACTCTCATAACTCATTTCTCGTTGTATAATTCGAAAAAGTAATTTATTCCTGAATTGATAGTTGACTGACTGTTACAAGTTTTTGTTCGTTTACAACAAGAATTTACTTATCAGGCACATCCAGTGTGGCATCATCCAAAAATGGAACATCACGTTCTTCAATAACATCAGCGCCTGGAATTACATTGCCCGCAATATTTTTTTTCAGAATATGTGGTGTAATAAATATCAGAACCTCTTCCTTGTTGTTAGCTTTACCATCATTTCTAAACATCCATCCTATTCCAGGAATGTTTTTCAATAACGGTACGCCAGTTTGTTCATTCGTTTTAACGCTCTTTGAAAGTCCCGAAATAACTATTGTTTCAGAGTTTTGAACGATAAGAGTTGTTTTCGTTTCTCTTTTTTTAATGATTGGATTGCCATACACCCGTGTTTCTGTTGAAAAGTCCACCTCATTTTTCGTTACAAGAATTTCCATCTTAAGAAAATTGTTATCAATAACGTGAGGTGTAATTTCGAGTTTTAGAACAGCTTCTCTAAATTCAACAAATAAGTCGTTATCTCTTCTGGTCATGAAAGGAATCTCAGTACCAGTTGTCGTAACAGCTGTCTGATTGTCTAAGGTTGTAATTGATGGACGAGATATAATATTAACTTTTCCTTCAGACTCTAATGCTGTTAATTGCATCTCAAGTATGTTCCCACCCATTGTTCCGAACATTACACCCATAGATGCGCCGGACCCTCCGCTTGTGTTAGCTGGAAAATTAATACCATAGTTATTGCCAGAATTTCCAACACCAAAAAATGTATTTGGCTCAAAGCCTGTTACACCAGGTGTGAGATATAATCGCTGTGTTCCCGAGCTATTTGTTTTTGTATCATAACGCCCCCCCCACTGTACACCCAGATCTCTGGCAACATCTCGCGTCGCTTCCACAATATCAGCTTCAATCAAAATTTGGGGTGTTGGCTTATCCAGATCTTGTAAGACATCAATAATTTTTTCAAGGTCTGCTTTATTTGATTGAACGACCAGTGAATTGGTGTGTGTGTCGACAGTGACATTTCCACACTTTTTACCACCTTTACCCTGTGTCAACAATGGGATTAGATTACGCTTTAATTGCTTGGCATTTGCATAATTAATAGGAATAACCTGTGTTAAAACGGGTTCAACCGCTTCAATATCCTTTGAAACCGACTTTTGTTTTTCCTTGATGCGTGCGGCTTTCAAGTCACGCTCCATATCTGAAATCGTCATCACCCTAAGAATACTTCCCTCCCAGGTATGAGTCAAGCCATTGGCATGCAACACACCTAAAAAGGCTTCATTCCAGGGTACATTTTTGATATCAATGTTTATTTTTCCTTTGACATTGGAATTGATAATAATGTTTTGAGCAACCCCTCTTGCAAGGGTTCGCAAGATGACCCCAACGTTCTCATTGTCCATTTTGAGCGTTACCTTTTGACTAGGTAATGGTCTTTCTTTACGTTTGAGTGTTTTCTTGTTTACTATTTTGGGTGTCGACAATTTAATATCTTTACTTTTTGGTGGTGGCGAATGCCCTTTGGATTCTTGTGCGCGCAATTTCCAGGTTTCAAAAAACAAATCTCTTTTGGATTTATCTTTTTTATGCGAGCAGCCCACAGCAAACAAAAGTGCAAAGATCAGTAATATTCCTATGATGGTCGTTAATTTAAGAGTTGAGAATTTATTCATCGCTTTTCACCTTATTATATTTCTAAGGGTTTCCGAAAAATACGGTAATTTTTTCTTGATTCTTTTTGTCTTCAATGATGACCCAATTCTGTTCAATTGTATCAACGTAATAGCCTTTTATTTCAAGTTCTTCATTTAACTCATATTCCATACCATTTATAATGGCCATTCTTTTATCACCAACTGCCATATAACCGGAATAGGTGAAAACCGGACGTATTCGTGCAGGCATATCAGCTGTATCTTCTGTTCTATTTTTTTTGGTTCCTGAGGGAGCAACAGGTTTTCGGTCCGAAAACGGATCTTTGGACCACATACTTTCTGCACGGTTGATGACATAGTTCGTTACCTTATCCATGCCTGTTTTTTTCAGGCCATCTTTAACCTCTTTCGTTATTGATTCAAGATGGTTCAGATTTTTCTGGTTTTCAGATTGATCCGATGACATTAATAAAAAAAAGACACACAACAGTAACACTACAGCCAATGAACTATAGGCTATAATTCGTTTTTTCTTTTGCATATGTGTTCCTTTTCTGATTAGGGATTAAAAATATTATCCTTAAGTTTTTGTACTATTATATCAACTAATCAAGAATATACAAGTATTAATTTATCATGTGCTTTCAAGTGATAACTCCTGAAACACCATTCTCAATAATAATAGTGGACTACAAAAAATGCATCTATATCCATCATCCATCTTTCATGTTCTTTTAATGGTTATTTTAACATGCTCTACGATTCAGGTCAATGGATTGAAGATGGATTTTATAAAAAAAATATCAACTTTTTTGAGGACATTTAACAAATTTTTTCTGACCTTGATCATCTTGTCGGCCACAATGTAGGGGCGAACCTTATGTTCGCCCTCGAACAAATGTCGTCTGCGAACGAATGTTCGAGGGCGAACACAAGGTTCGCCCCTACAATGTGGTCACGTCAACGATCCCATTTGGCCGAAACCATGATCAAGGTCTCTTTTCTTATTTGTATTTCACCCAAACTTTAAGAAAATATTCTTTCATACGCCCTCGGCTATAAATATCAATGATTTCAATATGCTCTAAAAATTGCAACCGTCCAATCGTCATCAGAAAGCTTCGCAACCCATTCAGACCACCATGTAACTGCATTTCAAAAGGCAAATAACGTGAATCTTTTTTTAAAGATTTTAATTCAGGCACTATAGATAAAACACTGAGACCGGATTTCAGTGCAGAATGCTTAAAGTACTGGGATATTGAAGACGTATCCTGGGGTACAATATCAGCCTGATCTTTTTCCATCATAAGTAATTCATTTCCTGAAAGATTGGCACTATCAATCAATGTTTGCAATACAGGCGATAACGCTTCCTGTTCTTTTATCTGATAAATCAATGCGTTGATTTCTTCTTGCTGATCTGATGTAATTTTTTGATACGGCCATATGCCTGCCAATAGTGTAATAACGATCAATCCACAGCATGTGGCAATATATGTAAAATTGGGTCGAATGACGTCGATGAGCTGATTTTTATCAAATATATCCATAGTTACTCCGTAGAAATTGAACGGGATTGTATTTGAATCTGAAGTTCAAAAATGAGAACCTCCCCATACCGATCAATATGTTCAAAAGATTTTTCCCGAACAGATGGATTGACAAAAATTGGCGACTTCTCAAGAGATAAAATATAGTTTGCCAGAGAAGTTTCAAAAATATCACGGCCACGATGACCAGCCTTTTCTTTGAAAACCACTCCTTCAATGATCGCTCGTTTGTCTGTTTTTATCCGACGTTTTTTGACAGCTATTGGACGACCTATGTCTAGACGAATTCGGTTGAGTTGAATAAAATTAGGGTTTCGTTCAATCAGCTCTGTTATCGTTGCCAATCCCAGATACTTTTCAGCAATTTTTTTCTGTGATTTATACAGATTCTTCATCCGTGCTGCCTCTTGTAAAATCAAGTTCTGATCTACCCGAGGACCATAAGCGGTTAATTTTTCTTTTAAGGCTTTTATTTCATGCTTATTTTGTCTTGAGTCAAAAATTTGAAATAAAAGTAAACAAAAACAAAGTATGGTAGCGATTGTCAAGCCAATACGTATCCCTTTATTGATCCGCGCGTTTAATTTCATCCGTTCCTTGTCCAGATAGTCAAATAGAAAATTAGGTGCCGATTCCTGGTAATCTGACATGGCCAGTCCAATAGCCGGTGTAAAATGTTCGCCGGAAACAGTAGGGTTTTGAGCCTTATACTCAACAAACTGGGGTATACCCGGTCTAACAACATCAAGTGAAGAAACGTTAATATCCAACTCTTTTGATATAAATTGAGTCATTGCACTAAAACGACTAACCGGCCCTTCTATAAATAGATGTGTTATATCATCTTCTGAAAACAGTGTGTTGAAATGTTGAAATGTTCGTTCAATCTGTCTGGCCAACCTTTCTACAGCAGGAAAAATACCATTAAAAATTTGATTTTGATCGATACCATTTTCATCGTCCACTAATTCAGGTTGACTGCTCTGGCTGATATTTTTTAGTAATAAATTTCTCGCATAATCCACATTGAACATGTGATCTGGTTGCGTCCCATTGGTATAACTTTCTTTAATCTTTTCAACAAGAGATTCGGACATACTATTGAAGCAGGCTTTGATCCTTCGTGTCAATGTTAAATATCCACGACGGTATAAGCTAATTTTTGAGTATGATTGACCAATGCTGAGAGTTGCAATGGTTTCACCAGAACCGGACAGTAGATCACCCCGAAGAAAATTTTGAGTTGAAAATTCGGGAATGGATATTCCTGCCAATGGATAACCTGCGTTAATAAATAATTCTTTGAGTAATGTAATTTGTTGTTTTGGTATGGTATATACCATAGCCGCAGTTTTTCCAATCCCTTTTTGCGTGATATCTCCAATCAGTTCATAATTAATGTAAGTTAACTCTTCATCAAAGGCCATTTCTTTTTTAGCTGTCCAAAATATAGTATTTGCAAGCTGTTTTTCCTGGACTATCGGAATCAAAATATGTTTGACATCCGCTTTTTCAGAAGAAACAAATGCCCATAAACGATATTGTTTTGTGTCCCCGATAACATCTTTGACATAATTAGATAAGCTTTTTGGTGTCAATATCTCGGAATCTTTGTCGGCTGCTGGAAATTGGCTGCGCTGGCAGTCTATTAACTTCCATGATCCTTTGGTTGATGTAGCAATTTTGACAAATATGATATCATTTTCACGGATATCAACCCCAATAGTGATATTATCACTGTCAGGATCGACCTTTTGTGGCAACTCAGCAGCGGGTGATTCCGCAATGACATCTTTCTGCTCGTCATTGTTGCGAATTAATGTCAATAATTGTTCGGTGGATGTTATTTCATCATCTGGTAACAATGTGTACTTCCTACTTATAAAAAAATTATTATTTCAAACAGCTTAACTCAATAAAAAATTTCACGAACTTTGTCAAGTAAAGGTTTAATTAATTTGATATAAGCTGTTTTTCAAGAAATCGATATTTTTCTTTGAGTACTTGAATACAGTCCATGTAAGCACGATTTGTATAAATAATGAAAAACCATTCATATTATCATAATAATATTATTTTTTTGATTATGGACGTTTTTATTGACCACGGACGTTCTAATTTTGTTCGCGACCCTTGATTCTCGAGTGGACAGGTGCAGGGAGATTTAGTATCTGAGTTATCATAAATGACGGAGAGAGAGGGATTCGAACCCTCGGTGGAGTTTTACCCCCACACTCGCTTAGCAGGCGAGCGCCTTCAGCCAACTCGGCCATCTCTCCCAGTAAAAAAAAAAGCGGAGGGGGTAGGATTCGAACCCACGGAGCTTTGACACTCAACGGTTTTCAAGACCGCCGCCTTCAACC
>Ga0272440_1001206_pt1 | contig 21503 bp, 4 predicted proteins | sample SSMMMBAug17_FD_192440 | JGI IMG/M metagenome (GOLD analysis project Ga0272440, IMG submission 192440) | Marine sediment archaeal communities from Little Sippewissett salt marsh, Falmouth, MA, United States - SSM-MMB-Aug17 | ecosystem: Environmental > Aquatic > Marine > Wetlands > Sediment ...
GATTATGGTTTGCAAGATCAGTTTTTTGTTTATCAAGACAATTCTCAAGATGGTGATGATGTGATTACATCAAAGGATATGGCAGAATGGTTAAACACACTTCAATCAGGATTTACTAATAACGATGCAGCCAATCAAGAAATAGTAACTATTTTGGGATTTTGTCACTCAGGATCATTTATTGATGAGCTTTCTGGTGATCATCGAATTATAATAACAAGCGCATCTGAAAATGAATTATCATACAAAGGTCCAAAAGAACTGGATGAATCTGGAAATATACTTCGAGATGGAGAATACTTTGTAACAGAATTTTTTAAACAAATTGCTTTTGGAAAATCAATAAAAGAATCTTTTGAACAATCTGTATGGCTCACTGAACTTTTTACTTTATCAACGAATTCAAGCCCTAACTCTCCATTTTTTGATCATTCACTTCAACATCCTTTATTAGATGATAATGGTGATAGGACTGGAAGTAACAATCTTTCAGATATAAATAATGATGGCAGATTAAGCCAAAAAATATTTGTGGGTGTTAGTGAGCGAACTGGAAATAATCCAGGTGATCTTGCAATTGTTAAGGTGGCAGATTCTATTTTCTTAACAGAAAATCAAAACTCTACTGATAAATTATGGGCAAGTGTAAAACCAAATAATCTGCGAGATATGTGGATTGAAATAAAAAAACCCGATTATACTCAATCACAAAAAGTAAATTCAGGGCAGCTTGAAATGAATCTGGAAAAAATTCCTTACAATCCTTCAAACTATAACAAAAATTATGATCGATATGAATGGGATGAAAATGATAAAGTTTATGAGTTTTCAGCCCCTGGCATGTATCAGGTCTTTTATTTTGCCATAGATGATGACACCGGCAATATGTCATCATTAATGGAAACTCGTGTTTATAAAGCAAAACCGGGAAACAATAAACCAGATCAATTTAAACTGATTTATCCTGAAAATAAAACTGAAGACAATCCAGATGCATCAGTAAAAACAGCATTTATTTTAGATTGGGAAGATGCTGCAGACCTTGATAATGATAAACTAACCTATACAGTATTGATATCCAAATACCAGCATTTTATGAGAGATACTATCCGAAAAGAGAATTTAGATCACAGCACATGTCTTGTCAGCCGCTTTGATGGTATTGAGAATTTTACAAATTATTACTGGAAAGTACAGGCAATTGATGAATATGGTTCAATTCGTGAATCTGAGATATGGAAATTTTATACTGATGATCCAGACAATCCACCATGGGGCACTTTAGAAGCTTATGTTTATGACAAAATAACAGGTTCTGCCATAGATAGTGCCAATATTTCTATAGAAAACTTTTCCAATTTAATAAAAGCAAGAAAAGGTTATATCCTGGATATGATTCCACCTTCTTTATACAGGATAATCATTAATGCACAGGGATATTACGAAGCTGTTTATGATAATATTGAAATTCCATTAATGGATACACTTACTAAAACATTTCAACTAATGCCAATAACAATCCCTGGTGATTTGAATATGAATGGAAAAATAGACTTAGGTGATGCTGTTACAGGATTTAAATTATTGTCTCAAATCAAAACCCAACATCAGGTTCCAAAAAACCTTGATATTGATAATGATAATAAAATTGGCTTATCAGAAGTTATTTATGTTATGCAAAAATTGAAAGTAAGATAAACCTTTAATCATTTTGAGAAAAAAATAAGCTGCCTGAGTTGAATTATTATAATCCAACTTTGGTTTTTCGAATTTCTTGTGGACTGACACGGACAAACACAGACCTACACTTAAGATAATCGGAAAAACCAAAGTTGGATTATAATATATTATTATTTTGTAATAAGCTCTAGTCCACGACTAAGTAAAATATTTTCTTTTTTATTTAATATTTCAGCGTATGAAATTTTTGAAAGAACCTTATTAATTCTTGCAGCTGCCAATTCAATCACATCAGATCCCAAATTTTCACCTGTATCAGGGTCGATAAATGGCTCATCTTCTTGATAAAAAATTACCTGCATTCCTTTTTTTATATTATAATTTTCTCCTAAATTAGTTACAAGTTCATTGCCTTTACATTTAATGAGTTTTCCTTTTATCAGTGGAAATTCATCTAAAATTTGTACATACAAGCCTTCTGCTAAGGTTTCAATAAGTTGTTTATTGATCTGCTCGCCATATACATTCACACGACTTATATACTCGTTTGTATTGCTTTCAACAGCCCATAACCAGATATCTAAACTTTTGTCATTCATGTTAACTTCAGGTGTAATAAAAATATCTGCCTTATATTTTCTTGCTGTTTGCAGTGCTTTACTATCAGCAGTATTATCTGAATATTTCTGGTTTATTATATTATCTCGGCTGACTCTAATAATATGAAACCTGCCGCTATCTAATAATTTTGAAAGAATCATATCGTACATACTAATGTTATATGGAGCTTTTAGCTCAAAAGGGAACAAAATAATTGACATTCTCGAGCCATTTTCAAAAACTTTTTGATTTTTTCTATGAATCAAAATCTCTTTTTCTTTTTTATTACCGACATGATCTACGCATATGAACTTAAAGCTATTCAGACCTGGTTTTAAGCTTACCAAAGTATTAAAATACAGCTGTTTTGTTGGGCGGTTAATGATTTTTTGTTCATTAATAAGCAGTTGTTGGATGCCCCCTTCCCTGTCAAAAGCACTGCCTTCGATATAAACCCTTTCTAAAAATACAATTCGTTCTTCTTTCCAGCCTTTAATTTCAATTTCTGGTGGGATAGTATCAGGTAAGCTGCTTGATCTGCTGGGATATGAGACTTTATAATTTTGGGGAATGGATGCTTTTTTAGAATTCATATCATGTGTAAATTTATTTTTTAAAACCAATAGAAACTGACCATCTTCATCCATAGCTGTCTTTAAACGACCAATAGTTGGTCGCTGACCACCTTTTTCAGAAACATTTTTCCATACCTTTGTTAAAACCAGATTTTCTAAATCAATAAAAGGCTGCTCATTATCTTTAAGAGATTGTATCAAATAATATGCAAACAGACTGTGATTATCTCTTCCCCAATCTGCAACCTGTTCCATTCCGCCAGATGCTATTATTTGTCTTGATTTTTTTTGAGCTAACTGAATAAGTCTTTGCTCATAGTTTCGACTTGAAGTATCTAATTGTATATTATCACCACGCAATAAATTACCGCTGTAACATGAATCTGCAATAACCATAATGTTTTTTCCACGAACTTTTTCAGAGCTTAAAATACTTTTAATACTTGAATGAGTCATCCATGTGCATGGATCATCCCTTAAGCCATCTACTGGTATCCAATAACCATCACTGGTTAAATCATCCAGTTTTCCATGTCCTGCAAAATATATTAAAAAATTATCCTGTTCATCCAGATATCCAGCCATTTTTCGTATAATATGAACAGTATTTTTAAGTGTGGCATCTTTATCAAGCAATAATTTAACATTTGATTCTTCTACTGCATATTTTTGAATTAATATATTTTTGAATTCAGCGGCATCATTAATCGCTGTTTTTAAAGGCGTCCAATGTTTATAGGCATTAATACCTATTATCAAAGCATAATAGTTTCCAAAACAACTCATTTGTTTTTTGCTATGTTCTATAGCAGAGCCTCCTCTTTCATTAAATGCCATTATTAATCTTGAATTATTTTTTTTTAATGATTTTCTGTGATCAAGTTTTGATAAAATTGGAAAGTGAGCCATTGATGCTATGAGAGGTTTATTGAAAAGTATTGACAAATTTGATTGTTGTGCAGAAGGTAATTGAAGCCTTGCAATCGTCCTGTTGCCAACCTTATCTGTGGCTATAACTTTAATATGATTTTCAAAGCTGGTAAATTTATGTTTCCATGACTTTGTATATAACAGATTTTTGATTATATTTTCATCATTGATTCGAATTTCCTTGATTCCAGCATTATCATATGCGTAACCATCCAATATATATGTATTTAGATCATGTGTTGAAATAATATCATTAATATTTAATACAGGTCCTGCTATGTCGCATATCACCTTTTTCTTTTGAGCAGTAAACTTTCCAACAATATCTAAAGCTTTGATTTCAATATGATTTTCACCAGGTATGATTTTTACATTTTCATTAAAATGAATGGATTTTGCTGACACATCAATACGAAAAGGAATTTTATTAATCCAAACTGATTTAATAAAGGTATCATCTGTAGTATGGCCTTTAACATTGATAACATAAGAATTGGTGAGCATTTCTGGCTCCGGAGATGAAATAAATATTTGAGGGGGTTCTTTGTCAGATTTATTTTTAACAATCAAATCTTTTCGAGCTTTATCTAAATAATAATAAGCTCTTGCTGATTTTTCAGTGGAAAGTGATTTTTCTAACTCATTAATTGCGTCTTGAAATTTTTGTTGATGAAATAATGAAATCCCCAATTCCCTGTGAGGAAAATAGTCCAAAAAATGAAATCCATAAGTTCTTGATCTAATTTGATCTTTATCACGCTTAGCTATTGCCTGTCTAAAGTCCTGTTCTGCCTTTAAGTAGAAATTACCATCCATAAAAGATACGCCTCGTTCATAATAATTCCACCATTGATGCCTGAATAAACCTTTTGTTATGCCATAAACTTTGCCATCTTTTTCAATACCTGTTTGAATTGATCTTTGTTGACAGGAAATTATACATAAAAACAAAGTTAATGAATATATTATAAAAATGTTTTTTAATTTCATATTTGCTGCCATACATTATTAATAAAAATGATAAATCATTGATGCATAAAGGGTATGTTCTCTAATATCCTGAGAAAAATTAAGATTTTTAAGCATTGAATCCCCAGCATCGTTTCCTGTACGAAACTGATAAGCAATGTCAAAAATATAATTCTTAAAGCCTAAGCCAGAGCCAAGTGAAAATCCATAATATGAATCTGGCGAGCCTTCAGATGGCGCTGGGTCATAGAATAGTCCAGCTCTGAATGGAATGGCAAATTGTTTGCCTATTTTAATATATTCTGCACCAATACGAAACCATGTTGTAGGGTCAATATCTGATGCATCCATGTCCATACCGCTTATTGGTGATGTTTTTTGTCCATGCCTGTTTTCATATTTAAATCCATCCCAATGAGTACGATATAAGTCCCCTGAAATTGTAAAATTATCTGACAGACGATACATTAAACCAATACCATAGGATAATGGCATATATAGATGTTCCTCATAGGTTTCATTTTCTACAGTATGTACATCAGTTCCAGTGTTTTGATAATAAACAGTATTAATATTTACATGCATTTGATGATCAATATTGGCTTTAAAGGGTAATTTTATAACTCCGGCCAATGTCCATTTACTTGTAATACGCCACAAAAGACCTAAATTTGCATTAATCCCCTGATGAGAATATTTATCTTGTGCGAAAATATTGTATGATCCTTTTGCTCCATTTCCAATTATTTCACCATCAATATTCTGCTTTTGTTCCCATTCATTATCATATAAAAAATCATCCCAAATATTAAATGTAATACCAACTGTTAACTCAGGGGTTATTTCTGTGCAAAAGGCAATGCCAAGAGCAAAAAGTGATCCATCCTGTTCAAAATCAATTTTCATAGGCCATTCAAATTGAGGGTTTGGATGGTTAAAATCAAAATCCCATTGACGTTTAAAACTATAGAGATGCTGATAGTTTATTGAAAATATGGCATTATGTCCATTCATTACAAATGGATATGCCATACTAAAATAATTAATATGAAAATCATTAGATGTTTCAGTGCTGTTTGCTTCAGGATGATTTGAAAAATAATTTCCTTCTTTTCGATTTATCTGACCAAGAACAAGAGATATTTCAGAAAATTCAAGTTGAATTAAGCCTCCAGGATTCCATGATGCAGATGTGGCATCATCAGCAACAGCAATAAAAGCGCCTCCCATGCCAAGTGCTCTTGCTCCAGAACCAACAGGGTTTGGAGAAGATGAAATTTCTATTCTTTCAAATTGATTTCCCTGTGAGCACAGGAGGGAGGTTTGTACCAGGCATATAAAAAATATCAAACCAATAGTTTTTATTTTTAAATATTTATTCATATTTATTCCTTTAATTGTTGCATAACATAAATAACCTCTGATAATCCAATTACTTGATCACCATCAATATCAAGTTCTTTTGGAACCAAAGATTGCTCTATCATTCCAGACAACAATTTAAATCCTGTAACTGCATCGCCCAAGTCTATTATTCCATTCATATTTAAATCACCATGTATTGTTATAGGAATGAGTTGAAAAGATGTTTTTAGGGTATCCATAAATGGAATTTCAATATCATCATAAATGGCTTCGTTATATCCTGGTGCGTTAATAATTATTTTGTATATTGATGGTGGAATAATATCCAGGATATAAGCTCCTTTTTTGGTTTTGATTAAATTGTTAAGTTTATCTATGACAATAATTGCATTATCTACAGCAAGACCGGTTGCTTTGTTATACACATAGGCTTCTATGCCACCCCAGGGAGGATTATTGGGATCATCGGTGTAAAACTCCCATGTCTCAGATTCTCGAATAGCGCCATATTCATCGATGGCCTGCACTTTCCAATAATAGGTGGTAAAATTTTCAATGCCATCAAATCGGCTGATCAGGCAGGTGCTTTGATCTAAGTTTTCTTTTCGAATGGTATCTCTCATGAAATGTAAATATTTGGATATGAGCAATGTATAGGTTAATTTATTATTTTCAGGATCAATTGCATCTTCCCAATCTAAAATAAATGCGTTTTTTACTGATGAATTTGAATTGTCATCTTTTATATTTTCAGGGAAAATCAGATTAAATTTATTGGGTTGATTGTTCCCTTGTTTTGCTTTGTAAACTCGGGTTTCCATTAATGATGACATATTGCCGCTATCATCATCGATTGCAAAATAAAAGACCTGATACATGCCTGGGTCCAAAAATTCTGAAACAGCATCCTTATTTTTATCATCATTATCCCATTCATATTGATCAAAATCATTCTGATTATAATTTGAAGGATTATAAGGTATTTTTTTTAGATTCATTTCAAGTTGTCCTGAATTTACGCTTTGTGAGTGCGTATAATTAGGTTTTTTGATTTCAATCCACATATCTCTTAGTCTATTGGGTTTGACGCGTGCCCATAATTTGTCAGTTGAATTTTGTTTTTCACTTAAGAAAATTGAATCTGCGACCTGAACAATGGCAAGGTCGCCTGGATTATTACCGGTCAATTCACTCACTCCTACATAAATATTTTGGCTTATTTTGCCATCTTTATTTTTATCCGATAAGTTGTTACTGCCAATATGGTCACCATTGTCATCTAATAAAGGATGTTGAAGAGAGCGGTCAAAATATGGAGAATTTGGAGTTGAAGTTGTTGATAGAGTGTAAAGCTCTGTCAGCCATACAGCCTGTTCAAAAGCTTCTTTAATTGACTTACCAAACGCAATTTTTTTAAAAAATTCTGTTACAAAGTATTCACCATCTCGAATTATTTTTCCATATTCATCAGTTTCTGTTGGCCCTTTATAGGATGATTCATTTGCTGATGCACTGGTAATGATAATTCGATTATCTCCGGAAAGATCATCAATAAATGATCCTGAATGACAGAATCCTAAAACAGTTATAATTTCTTGATTTTTTGCATCCTCGCTGGTGACTCCGGTTTGGAGTATATTGAGCCATTCTGCCATATCTTTTGATGTAATCACATCGTCTCCATCTTGAGAATTCTCCTGATACACAAAAAATTTATCTCTTAAACCATGATCAATCATAACAATGTATAAATTTGCAGGTTTTGCATCCATTTTTTCTTTTGCCCAGGTCGTTATGGCATCACACACAGCAGATTTTGTTGGAATGGCATCAACGCCTGCTTGATCTGTAAAATAGTTAAAATACTTTATATCATCATCTTTCGTTTGTTCATCTACAAAAAAACCGCGGAGTTTGAGTTGATTATAGACAAATTGGGTTGTTTTATTGTGTGAGCGCAGACCTTCTTCATCTTTAATTTTTCCCTGGACGATGATTGCATATCCGGCAGATTCAACTACCTGAATTTTTATAGGTTCAGATGTAGATGGTGCAAATGCATCAGAGCCAGAAAATTTTGCATTAATTGTCCATGTACCCAATTGATCAAAACCATTAAATTCTTTGAGTTGATAATTTCCAAAAAGATTTTCTGTAATTACAGATCGGCTAATTTCACCGCCTTGAGGTATAATCATTTTAATAGTAATATTTTTTTCAAAAAGTCCTCTATCACAATCTGTCTGAAATGATAATTTGCCTCCAATTGTAATCTTTTCACCTAATTTTACATTTCGGGATGCCACAGAAATGGAAACTCTACTTGTACTTTTAACAACATTTATTATTTTTTCGTTACTACCTGCCCCTTTTAGATGAGCTTCTCCATTCCAACTGGTTTTAATGGACCATTCACCATCATTATTAAATAATCCACAATGGAGATTAAATTGATACTGTCCTTGTTGATTTGTAAAAACAGGATCTGGAAAAAATTTTTCACCTGTTTTTTTTAAAAGAAGCTCAATGTTTATGGGTAAGCCACTTTTTGGTGGAGTAGGTGATATTTGCCCTGAAGCAATAATAGGCTCACCGGCAATAATTTCTGTATCAGATAATTCACAAGTTATGGTGGAATCATTCATTCCATATCTTATGGAGGTTGATGTTGTATAGCCTGTATTATTATAAGCTATTGCTTTAATTGTATATAAATTGTTCTCAATCCAATCAATGTTGGAAGTATCAAACATGCAGAACTTTGATGATAATGAATTAATATCTTCTGAATAATTATATTGTTGAGATTTACTTGAAATGGCAAGTTCAACTTTTGAAAGTTTGTTCATTTTATCATTTGCTTTTATTACAACAATTTCGAGCTTTTCTTCCAATACTGATTCATCTGTGAGATATAATATATTAACCATTAATTCATCATCATGAACAATAATGTTTTTATTATCAGCCATCCAATTGGGACTTGATGCTGTTATCGTAATGTTATGAGACTCATGATAATCTTGATTATCAATGATGTTTAAATCAAAGCTTGATGATAAAGTGCCGGCTGGAATTGTAACAGATTTTTCTACAGTTACAAAAGAAGGATTACTTGAAGATAACATTACAATTATATCTTTATTAAAAACAAAATCAATAGATAATTTTCCTGATTTTACAAGTATTCCGGCATCCTCATTTATTTCATTGGGAACTTCCAATGAAAGCTTAAAAGGAAAATATAAAGCTCCCATATCCATTCTTGTACCATCAGGGTCTTGATCATCAGGATCGTTTTCCCATGTAATTCCATCATTATCTAAATCTGGATTTCCAGTGTTAATGCAAGGAGAATTATGTTGTAAATTATAATTTCCATATTTATCAATAAATAATGGCTTTGATGAGATATTACTTTCTGAATAATTTATATCTGTTTGATTTGGATTTGTGATTCCATTAAGTCCATTTTCAATGTTTGAATGATTGATATTTAATATATTTATATTTGTACTTTTATTTATTATATATAATGAATCAGGTAGATTATACCATACTATTGAGTTAGAAATTGCAACAATACAATCATCAAAGTTAGGTAAATCAAAACAAATCCCACCTCCAAAATATTTAGCAGTATTTTTTGAAATTGTAACATTTGAAATTGTAACATTTGAAAGTGCTGGGTTGGTTAAGAGATCATAATAAATCCCGCCTCCATCATTATTAGCAGAATTATTTGAAATTATAACATTTGAAAGTGCCGGATTGGAGTAAAAGCAATAAATCCCACCTCCATTATTATCAGCAGAATTATTTGAAATTATAACATTTGAAAGTGCTGGGTTGGAGCGATCACAATAAATCCCGCCTCCATCATAATTAGCAGAATTATTTGAAATTGTAACATTTGAAAGTGCTGGGTTGGTTAAGAAATCACAATAAATCCCGCCTCCATCATAATTAGCAGAATTATTTGAAATTGTAACATTTGAAAGTGCTAGGTTGGAAGGATGAGCTGAATAAATTCCACCTCCACTATTGTTAGCATAATTATTTAAAATTATAACATTTGAAAGTGCCGGATTGGAGTAAAAGCAATAAATCCCACCTCCATTATTATCAGCAGAATTATTTGAAATAGTTATATTTGAAAGTGTTGGATTTGAGTGATCACAATAAATTCCACCTCCATTACGATTATTGCCATTCTGAATTGTTAAACCATCAATAAATAATTCTTTCAATTCATATATAGTTAACACACTGGTTTTATTACTTCCATCTAGTATAGTTTTGTTCTCACCTTGTCCCTGAATATTAATATAACTTATTAAATTAAATGGAAAAACTTCTCCATTTGTATTTTGGCTATAAATTCCTTTATCAAGAAAAATTGTTTTGGGTTTTTCTTTATCTACACTAATTCTTGATAATGCGCATCTAATTGTCTTTAAAGGTTGACTTTCAGTAGTGCCACTATTTAAATCATCTCCTTTTGGCGAAACATATAAATTCGAATCTGTTTGAAAAATTTTACTTTGTTTTATATCATAATAATTATGGTCCATTGGAAATAAATAATATTCAGTTGGTTTAATAACAGTAAAAGTTTTCAATTTAAGAAATATTGAACCACCATTGGTATATATGTCATTTCCTATATTTGCTTGATTCAGATATATATCACAAAGGTTTAAATCATCAAATTCAAGCGAATTACCAGCATCACGATAAATTCCACCTCCATATCTGGCTGAATTATACGAAATAGCAACATTAGAAAGTGTAAATTTACATGAAGCTCCACGACATATATTTAGATGATTATAATTCTCATTATAATCATCTATATAATATATACCGCCTCCTGCATCGTTAGCTGAATTTTTTGAAATTATTACATTAAAAAAACTGCTGCGAACTACATTATAATATATTCCTGCGCCATTTAGGTTAGCATAATTATTAGTAATTGTAACATTTGTTAAGCTTTGATAAGAATTTATACTACAGATTCCTCCTCCAAATTTAGATAAATTATTGGAAATCTTACCATTTGTATAATTTAGATTGGAATCTAAACAATAAATTCCTCCACCATAACTATTAGAAGAATTATTTGAAATAGTAATATTTGAAAGCGTTAGGTTGGAGTCATCACAAAAAATTCCTCCCCCACTAGAATTAGCAGAACTATTTGAAATAGTAATATTTGAAAGCTTTAGGTTGGAGCTATCACAATAAACTCCTCCTCCAGAATCATTTTTACCATTTTGAATTGTAATGCCATCAATAATTAGGTTATGAATATTTTCTAAATAAATTACGCTACTTTGATAATCCCCATCAAGTATAGATTTATTTTCTCCTTTTCCCTGAATTTTAATATAATTGATAAGTTTCAGTGGAAAAATTTCGCCATTTGTACTTGAGTTATATATTCCTTCATCAAGATAAATTGTGTTTAGGTTATCTTTATCAGAGTAAATAATTGATAACCCATAGTTAATTGTTTTCAATGGATATTCTGGGGATAAGCCATTATTTGAATCATCACCATTTGGAGAAACATACAAATCTGATTCAGCTTGTTCAATTTTACCCTGGTTAATATCAAACGTAAAATTATCAATGGGTTGAATATGATATTCTGTTGGTTTAAGTACAGTAAAAGTATTTGCAATGATATGTATTGAATTTAAAGAATATATATCATTTCCATGCATTGCATTATTCAAAAATATATTGCAACGATTTATGTTGTCGAAATTTAGTATTGAAGCACCATAACAATAAATTCCTCCACCAGAATCAGCAGAATTATTTGAAAAAGTTACATTTGAAAGTGTTGGGTTTGAGTTATAACAATAAATACCACCTCCATTATTATAAGCAGAATTATTTGAGATAGTAATATTTGAAAGTGTTGGATTGGAGTTATAACAATAAATACCACCTCCGGAATCATTTTTACCATTTTGAATGGTCATACCATCAATAATTAGATTTTGAATATTTTCTAAATGAATTACACTTGTTCTATAGTTTCCATCTAATATGGTTTTATTTTCTCCTTTTCCCTGGATTTTAATATAATTGAAAAATCTAAGTGGAAAAATATCACTATTTGCATTTATGCTATATATTCCTTCATCAAGATAAATAGTTTTTGGGTTATCTTTATCAGTACAAATAAGTGATAACGCATAGTTAATTGTCTTCAATGGATACTCTGGAGATAAACCATTATTTGAATCGTTTCCATCTGGAGAAACATACAAATCAGATTCAGCTTGCACAATTTCACCCTTCTTAATATCAAAAGTGAAATTATCAATGGGTTTAATATAATATTCTGTTGGTTTAAGTACAGTAAAAGTATTTGCAATGATATTTATTAAATTTAAAGAATATATATCTTTTCCATACATTGCATTATTCAATAATATATTGCAACGATTTATGTTGTCGAAATTTAGTATTGAGTAGTCAGCACAATAAATACCTCCACCAAAATTATCAGCAAAATTATTTGAAAGAGTTACATTTGAAAGTGTTGACTCGGAGTAATAACAATAAATCCCACCTCCATTATAAGCAGAATTACTTGAAATAGTAAGATTTGAAAACGCTGAGCTGGAGCGATAAAAACAAATCCCACCGCCATCTTCATTAGCAGAATTATTTGAGATATTAATATTTGAAAGTGTTGACTTGGAGTCAATACAATAAATCCCTCCTCCATTATAAGAAGCAGAATTATTTGAGATATTAATACTTGAAAGTGTTGACTTGGAGTCAATACAATAAATCCCTCCTCCATTATAAGAAGCAGAATTATTTGAGATATTAATATTTGAAAGTGTTGGCCTGGAGCAATCACAATAAATCCCACCTCCATGATAAGCAGAATTATTTGAGATAATAATATTTGAAAGTGTTGGATTGGAGTGAACACAATAAATACCACCTCCATAGTCATTTTTACCCTTTTGAATGGTAATACCGTCAATAAGTAGATTATGAATATTTTCTAAATGAATTACGCTTGTTTTATAGTTTCCATCTAATATGGTTTTATTTTTCCCTTTTCCCTGAATTTTAATATGATTGAAAAACCTAAGTGGAAAAATATCACCTTTTGCATTTGGGCTATATATTCCTTCATCAAGATAAATTGTTTTTGGATTATCTTTATCAGTACAAATAACTGATAACGCATAGTTAATTGATTTTAATGGATAATCTGGGGATAAACCATTGTTTGAATCGTTTCCATCTGGAGAAACATACAAATCTGATTCAGATTGTTCAATTTTACCCTGCTTAATATCAAACGTGAAATTATCAATGGGTTGAATATAATATTCTGTTGGTTTAAGTACAGTAAAAGTATTTGCAATGATATGTATTGAATTTAAAGAATATATATCTTTTCCATACATTGCATTATTCAATAATATATTGCAACGATTTATGTTGTCGAAGTTTAGTATTGAATTGTCAGAACAATAAATACCTCCACCAGAATTATAAGCAGAATTATTTAAAAGAGTTATATTTGAAAGTGTTGGCTTGGACTTATAACAATAAATTCCACCGCCATATTTTGCAGAATTATCTGAAATAGTAACATCTGAAAATATTGGGTTGGAGTAATAACAACAAATCCCACCGCCTTCATCATTAGATGAATTACTTGAAATAGTAAAATTTGAAAACGTTGGGTGGGAATAATAATAACAATAAATACCACCACCACGGTTATAAGCAAAATTATTTGAAATAGTGATGTTCGAAAGTATTGGGTTGGAGTGATCACAATAAATACCACCGCCATATGTACTGTGTCCATTTCGAATTGTCATTCCATCAATAAGTAAATTATGAATATCTATTAAATGAATTACACTTCTGTCATTATTCCCATCTAGTATGGTTTTATTTTCTCCTTTTCCCTGAATTTTAATATAATTGATAAAACTAATTGGAAATTTTTCTCCATTTGTACTTGAGCTATATATTCCTTCATCAAGATAAATTGTTTTTGGATTATCTTTATCAGTACAAATAACTGATAACGCATAGTTAATTGATTTCAATGGATAATCTGGGGATAAACCATTGTTTGAATCGTTTCCATTCGGAGAAACATACAAATCAGATTCAGCTTGCACAATTTCACCCTTCTTAATATCAAAAGTGAAATTATCAATGGGTTTAATATAATATTCTGTTGGTTTAAGTACAGTAAAAGTATTTGCAATGATATGTATTAAATTTAAAGAATATATATCTTGTCCATACCATCCTGCATTATTAAAAAATATGTCGCAACGATTTATGTTATCAAAAATTATTGTTGAATCTTCTGAGCAAAAAATCCCACCGCCTTCATAACCAGCAGAATTATTTGAAATAGTAACATTTGAAAGTGTTGGGTTGGCGTTTAAACAATATATTCCAGCTCCATAAAAAGCAGAATTATTTGAAATAGTAACATTTGAAAGTGTTGGGTTGGCGTTTGAACAATATATTCCACCTCCTTCAGAGAAATTTCCATTAATAATCTTAAATCCTTGAATTATTATCGATTTTTCATACAGATTATTAATCGTCACCCCCCTACCATTTTTACCTGCGTCAATAATAGTATTCTCCCCTCCACCAATCAATTTTATATCATCAACATCTGGCCAATGTATATTCTCTAAATATCCACCTGGCTTAACCCGAACAGTGTCACCTTCTGAAGCAGCATCTAAAGCATCTTGTATTTTTGCATATTCATCAGGAACATTAATTATCTTTCCAAATCCATTTATTGGTAGTAAAAAAAGAATTAAAATTAATTGAAACATTACAGCGATATATAAAAATTTTTTTTTCATTTATTACCCCCTAATTTTTTTATCTATTAATATTTGCCAATCAATTGCTGCATCACATAAATAATCTCTGACAAACCAATTACTTGATAACCATCAATATCAAGTTGTTTGGAATCAATAATATCATAAATGGCTTCGTTTGGTTATAACTTTGTGCGCTAATAAGAAAAACTAACTTAATTAAACCATCATAATTACCTTATTTAAGTTTTTCTTAATTTTTTCAAATCTTTTTCACCATCTCTATCGCTTAAATTTATTATAATTGATTTATTAATTCCACTTTTTAAAAACTTTGGAAAACCATTTTGCAACAATATTATAATTATGATGGTAATCTAATCCATCTTTTGCTTGAATCATATTTTGTTACAATATATTTATTTACAGGCAACATTTCTCATCTTTTAAATAACCCATCAATAAAACAAGCTCCCAAATCCGAATCCTCCATATCAGAATCATTAACACGAGTCACTAATCCGGATGAACTAACAATAATACCATTAATCGTCTGATCCGCATCCCCAAAACAGCCATCTTGAATTTTTATTTCCACAGATTTCTCTTGAAAAGCTATATTTGAAAATGCATCTTGCCAGCCATTGAAAAAATCATAGACAAAGTATCTTGAACCTGTTGGAATCACATCTGATAGATGTAATTTTACTTTTATTTCTTGGCCATTTTGTGTAATCGGCACGTCCAAACTGAATCGTATAAGCCCGAATGGCATGTGTTTGGGTTTGTTTACAATTTTTATAGCTTCTGAATCATCCACAGAATAAAATGTTTTCAATTGATTGACATTGTTATCCCATGTCAGGCCAATCCATTCTTTCTGTGATGTTCGGAAATTTTTAATATCAGACTGATTGATATCAGGAATGCCATTTCCATCTAAATCTATTGATGAATCATTCAGTTCAGACTGATCGGGAATACCATTCTGGTTTTCATCAATAAAGGTCTGAGGGGTTTCATATGTTTTTATTTCAGACCATAATGACAGCCCATTTTTATCATCCACATATCGGCATCGAATATAATACAGGTTATTGCCTTCAAGAACAAATTCTGGCATGGTAAATGATGTTAATGGCATTGATTCGGATTTGATATCAATAATGAAATTAGAAAAATTAGTATCAGTACTGACCTGCCATTGCGAATACAGATGGTTATCTAATGGATTTTTATCTATAAATGGGCTGGCTTTAAATTCCAATACATCTGTTAAAATAATTGAGAATTCTGGGGGATCTGGTGATGGATTATTGGGCAGGCATTGATTGTTATATTCTTCTAAATTGCTTAAACCATCGTTATCAGGATCAAGAGCTGCGTCATTAAAAAATGGATCAAGACCATATTGTTTTTCCCAATTGTCATCCATCCCATCGCCATCAGAATCTTCAGAAATAACAGTTACTGCGTCTGTGAATACATTTCTATGCATTCCGCCAGGGCCTGTTACTGTTAATGAAATCGTAAATCTTCCGGACTTATTAAATGTATGAACAGGATTCCGAAGGTCGCTGGTGGTTTCATCACCAAAATTCCAGAACCATTGACTAATTTTTCCTTGCGATTCATCCAAAAAATTGACTATGAGCGGCATATTTCCTGATGTAATATTGGTGCTCATTTGAGCTGTTGGGACTCCATAAAGGGATTTTAATTGAATATTGATTGTCACAGGTTCTATCTCTTTGACAAATACACTTTTTTCAAATGGTTCAAAACCTTCAACCATTGTCTTTATGATAAAATTCCCTGAAATATGAGGCATGAAAAATGAGCCATTTTTTGTGCTAATGGCTTTACCTTTGCCATCAGTGGTAATAATTGCCTTAACATATGAGGGACTCACACTTCCTGTAATAAAACCGGCAAAAGTTCCTTTGGGTTGCGAAACTTGTATCTGATAGGCTGTAACTGGTCCAGAAATGGATTTACATTCATTGATCTCAGTGTTTGATGAACACTGAGATATTCGGATATAATGGGCACCTGTTATTTCACTCTCAAACTCTACAAAAAATATCAGTCCATCAGACGATAAATGAACATTTTCCACAGGACTAATTGATTCTGAGTCATTTGCTGCATATAATTCAATGATTGGATTTACACTCAAACAAGTGTTGCATGCACTCAACTTAATGGTATAGGTGTCATCATTAACGCAATAAATCATCAACCAATCTTCATCATCTACAGTATGAAAATTATGGGACTGGTTCCAATCATATCCAGGAATAATTGTGTGATATGGAGCCTGATCATTAACAGGTATAATGTTTGCTGTTTGCCATGTGTTATCTGATTCGTATGAATCAGGTAAATGAGCCAAAGGTGTAAATGTTAGTGCCTGAGGTTGGGATATCCTCTGATTATCATCCTGTGAAAATAGAGTAACATGATATTGGCCATATTTATCAATGTTTTTATAAATAAAGGTATAATCCCTTGAATTTTCTGAAATCATCTCGGTTGTATAAATTTGATCTGGATTTTCAATATCTATTGATTCACAAGGGGGGATGATGACTGCAATTGCTTTTTGAATGTTGGATACACCAGAGGCATTATGGATATTCACAATAGCTGTAGTTGGAGAAATATTATTAGATTCATTGACTATACCTGCTGATGGCGCGTTTGAGGCAAATTGAATGCCTGAGCCAATTTTTTGATTCAATGAAAGGATGCCATCATCACTTTCATTGGCTGTTTCATTTCCATTGTCATTAAGTTGAGGGGTTTGAATGTTACAGGGGAAATCAATACTTTCGGCTGCATGTAAAAATGCGTCTCTAATATTGATTCCATTTTGAATCTGAGGCCAGAAAAAACCGGAAAATGAGATCAAGCCTTTGGCAAGAAATAAGGCATTTTGATTTTCTGATGTACTGCATATAATGATTCGCTTCTGATTATCAGTTGATTTCAACTCACTCATAAAATGGCCTGATTGAGATGAATCAATAATAATGCTTAGATAACCTGACAGTTGATTTTGAAGATCATCCAACCATGTATCCAGTTCAAAGGCTGATAACAATTCTTGTGGATTAACATCAAAAAAATGGGTATGTCCATTTCCTGTTAAATATAAAACAAGGTCAGAAGCATTTTCTGATGCCCAATTTTTTATAGCATTTTCTATATTTTCACGCGTTGCGTAATTATCAACCATATTGCCATGATGAGATGCCATTGAATAAATAGAATCATCAGAATATCCTTGAATAAGCAATGCTTGATAGGCTAAGTCTGTATTATAGTCAATGGCTTCTTGATGAATTGTTATCCCAGGAGAACCTGAAATAATCATTGCCTTTTTAAGCATTGTTTCTTGAACAGTAACTGTTGTGATCTTTGGCATTGATAGATTTCCAAATCGATCTAACGCATAAATCATTACCTGATATGTACCCTCACTATTAAAATGATTGTAATGGCCTTCATATATGGTATTGTCAATTGGAAACAATTCAATTGAAGGAAAGCCTTGTACAGGGTTATCCAGGGTTTCAGCTTTAAAATGCGGCGGCTGAATATAGGCAAAAACCCTTGCAATGCCATCAGTGTCGGTAATACTATATGCTGCAATTGTTGCTGAATTTGTTCCTTGTGGAAGAATCTGGCTTGCTGATACATGGAGAATCAAAGGCGGATCACCATAAGTAACATGAGACTTTCCTATTTGAATTTGACTGGCAAAAGCACCATCAGCATCAGTATAAAGCCCATCACCATTATCATCAATACAAGGATGTTGGATGATGTTTGCCTGCTTAAGAGATAAGGATGCTTGATGAAACGCATTAAATATATCGTTACCATAGTAAATTTCTGTCCAAAAGCTGGTTGAAAAGGATATACTTCCTCGCATTAAAAAATAGGCACTTTGCTCAAGACTTGTGCTTGTAATTATAATACGTTTTTGATCAATTGTGGGTTTTAAGGCAGACATAAAACTACCAGACTGACAGGCATCATAAATAATAGTTACTTGAACAGGTTGTCTTTCTTGAAGTTTATCCAGGTATTCATCAAGCATTTCAACGCTTAAATTTTCATGCCTGTTCATGCGAAAAGCGTATTTACCGCCATGATCAATCAGATATATAAAAAGCTGGGTAGAATCTTTTGGATTTTGAATAATGGCATTATTTAAATTTTCATTTGTGGGTAATAAATCAACATCATCGAATTTGGTATTACCATCAAGGTCTAAGTATATATTTTCACTTAAATAAAGAATCTGATCTTTTGAAAATTCATTATAGCTTAGAATTTGATATGCAAAATTGGCATTATACTGTGTTGCATCCCACAGATCATTTCCAGGATAATTGCCTCCACCAGAAACAATAATGGCAAACGCCTTGTTTTCATTAGATACAAGTTTTTGATTTTTTTTATCAGGTTCTGAAATAGAATAATCAAATACCTGTATCCGATGATTAAATGTATCAGCAACATAAATCAGCTCATCAGGCCCAAATGCCAGACAAAGAGGATCGTATAAATTGCCAGAAAGATTACCACCTTCACAAAATTGTGTAATGAAATTTCCATCTGAATCATACACTTGAATCCGAAAGCCATCCATGTCTGTTACAAATATTTGTCCATTTTTGTTTATGGCAATGCCAGTTGGTAAATACTTTACTGTTTCATTATCATTGTTTCCCCATTGGGTTAAAAAATTACCTGATTTCGTAAATTTTTGTATTCTACTATTGCTCGTATCAACAACAAATACATTGTGATTATAAACCGCAATTCCCCTTGGGTTATAAAACTCTCCAGGAGCTTTTCCCATTTGACCCCATTGTGTTATTATTTCTCCTTCTGATGAACATATTAATACTTGATTCTGAATCATGTCAGTTAGATAAACATTGCTCTCAGAATCCACTGCAATACCACTTGAATCAACATTGTCTATAAATTCTGATATCAGGTTTCCCTGACTATCAAATTTTTGGATGCGTTTATTTGCTTTTTCAGATACATATAAAAAGGTGTTATCTGGATCATTATTGTCAGCAACAATTGTTGTTGGATATTTCATTTGACCTGGATTTTGTCCTTCCCCTCCCCAAAAAAATTGAAATTCTCCAATAGAATTAAAAACTTGAATACGATGATTATAGTTATCAGCAACATAAATATTTCCATTGTTATCAACATCAACAGAAGAAGGGAAATTAAAACGACCATTTACTGATCCTGATGGGTCCCATCTAACACAAAAATCACCATTCTCAGTGAACTTAATAATGGCATGATTTATAGTATCTGAAATATAAATTGAGCCTTTTTTGTCCGAAATAATTCCAAGAGGCATTTGAAAAAAAGATTCACTATTTTTCTTGTTTTCCCATTGTGCTATTAATAGCCCATTGGTATTATATTTTAAAACTTGATAATCAGTAAAACTATCGTTATCGATAAGTACCAATACATAAAGATTTCCATTTGAATCAACACATATATATGATGGGTCTTTCCATCCAGACTGAATCACAGTAAAAATACGAATATCTCCATTTCTTAATATAGTTTGAATCCGATTATTTGTTTTATCTGCCACATAAATATTTCCGGAAATATCAGCACACATACCCATAGGCGTATTAAAATCACCAATTTCCTTACCTTCTTCGCCCCATTTATTTAAGAAAAATCCATTAGAACTGTATTTTATGATTCGATTATTTCTAGTATCCGCAACATAGACAAAGTCATCACTGCTAATGGCTATGCTTTCAGGATGATTCAATTTATTTGCATTGTCAGCGTTATCCCATGAGCAAATAAATTGGCCATTTGAATCAAATTTTTGAACGCGGTTATAATTTTTTTCAAGAACATAAACAAAATTTTTGCTATCCACTGCAACTTCATCAGGCATATTAAATTCGCCATTTTGATTTCCTGATTTGCCCCAACGAGTAACAAATTTTCCATCAAGAGAAAATTTTTGAATCCTGTAATTGAAACGATCTGCAATATAAATGTAGCCTTTGCTATCAACTGCTAATCCTCCAGGATAATTAAAATACCAGAGTTGTTCCAAAACTGGCCACATGCGTTGATAGTTAATTGAAGAATACGAAGCTGTTATTGAAAAGACCGTGTTTGTTATAAAAAAAATAAAAAGAAACAGAAAAAATTTCATATTGTTTTTCATTTGGTTTACCTATTACCCCATAAAAGTTAATGGCATTATATTGATTATTATTAAATTTATGGTAGTCCATAATATGTAGTGATTTTATCTCTGATTGCATTGCTGGTTTTTAAATTATCAATTTTGTGTTTCAATTATGATTGTTCAATTCCGCCTAAAGGCGGAACTACATACTTGAAGATACTTTCATATAAACTTCCATGAATTGTTATCACAACAAAGCATGAAAGTTTTATAGTTTGTTAGATGCAGGCTGGAGTCCCAAATCTTTAGATT
>Ga0272440_1001207_pt1 | contig 21492 bp, 1 predicted proteins | sample SSMMMBAug17_FD_192440 | JGI IMG/M metagenome (GOLD analysis project Ga0272440, IMG submission 192440) | Marine sediment archaeal communities from Little Sippewissett salt marsh, Falmouth, MA, United States - SSM-MMB-Aug17 | ecosystem: Environmental > Aquatic > Marine > Wetlands > Sediment ...
GCGACTATCTCTCCTTTCGAGCGTATGCCTGTGAATCCTTTTTCGCATAACCAATCGTTTCTCCCAAAGACCAGCAAATAATGCCCCCAATGATCACTGGCAATGACCGAATAAACGCTGAAAAATTTAAAATTATCCCTCTATTAATATATATTAATAGAGACACAATAAATTGCAAATTCTTACACTATGTATAAAAAAAAATTAAAAAAAATTTGATATAAGTAATCGATCATAAGTTTTCGGGTAGATCGTAGTAATCGAAATCCAGCAAATGTCCGAAACCAATGTAGGGGTGTACCTTATGTTCGCCCTGCGAACAACAATCGTTTGTGAACCTATGGCAATCGTTTCAAATTCATTTTCGAACATAGGTTTGATAAAGGTTTTTGTCCGGCGGGCGAACACAATGTTCGCCCCTACATTGGTTTTGCTCATAGGTTTGATACCGGTTTTTGTCCGGCTGGCGAACATAAGGTTCGACCAACCAGACGAATAACAAAAAATTTACTACGATCTACCCGAAAATTTATGATTGCTTACTTATGTTACACTGTCCCCATTTCAAAGTGAATTCTATTTCAATGGACATAACTACATCAAACAATTATTAGATCAAAAAAACATTAATTATCGAGTGAAAGAGAACGTAATCGTTGAGATTGAAAACCCTGAAATAATACCCGAAATAAACAAAAGAGGTAAATGGACGACTTGTTAAAGAACGTATCGACTATTGGATGGATAAGTTTTTCAAATTTGATAAAGGAAAATACTCAACCCGATCAAAACACCTTACACACGAATGGTATATTGGTCAGGCAGAAGTATGTTCAAATATCATTTTTTAATCAACCCAATTTTGTACCAACCTTTATGAGCGTTTATTGGATAACTTATTGATTGATGTAGAACCTGAAATATTCACAAAGCCAATACTTGATCATCTTAACAAAAAAGTTTCAGCACCTGATTTGCGAAAAGACCGCCAAATTGCATTGTTTTAAGAGTTATTAAAACCCAAATACTCTGTCAATGGGTTTAAAACAAGAGATTTGAAGTGCATTCTAAAAGGTCATTTTCGAAATTCCGCCCAAATTCGTTATGAACTGAAAAAATTGATTGCCAGGGATGTAGTGAAAAGTGAAAAAACAGAAAAAACAATCATTTTATAGGCTTACCAAAAAAGGATGGGACTGGTTATGGATTTCAATTTCCTCAAAACAACATTTTGAAAACCCAATAATTTCAAAGAACTTTAAAAGAGACCTGCAAAACAATGTTGCACAGCCTTCAAATATTGAAGAGGCATATTCCTTACTTCACAAAGGTTTAGGCCTTATAACTCATGAACTTGCTTTAGCTTGATGATTGAAAAAAAACGCAATTTTTATTTACGTTTTTGAGACATAAAGCATAAAGGACTTTCGTTCCAACAACCTCTATTGAATCAAATTCTAATCCATCAATAAATCATGGTCCGAATAAATAAAGGATTTCTTCAATACCAAGTTTACGATCGTTTCGATAATCAAACTCAACTTGACTATCTTTTGTATTTGGATAGTCAGACAAAATTTGTAAGATTTGAATAATATTTTTAATGTTGACACTTTCGTTAACAATTAAGTGGTTAGAAAATGTAACAACACTCTTTAGTGAGTATGATGGTATATTCTTGATTGTTTTGCTTATAAAACTACTGAAATTGCCTTCCATATCATAAGTTCTAATTTGAAAAGTTGTGTTTGTCGGGTCTGAGACTGTAATTACTCTTGAAAAAAGACCATTGATTTGATCTGCTGTTATTGATGTCAACAGGCTGTCATTTTTGAAAATTTCTATACTGGCTCCGGGAAATGAATAACCAACAAGATTTATTTGATCACCTGAAGAATACACTGGCTCATATAAAAAAGGCGGATCAATGGGACCCGATAAAATAGCATATGCGGTGGTCATACATTTATCGGGTGTTAGATTTAATACCAATTTTTTTTGGGCTGTGTTTATCGTTGAATTGCTAGCTGTCCACATCTGATGATCAGGCTGCCATTGATATACCCTAAATGTTTTTTCATCAATGGCGCCCGTCTGTTGATAACTCATTTCTAAATATGCTGTTTTAGAAAGCAAAAAATTGCTTGCTGTTATAATATAGGGTTGACCAATTGCCACAAAATTATCAGGTATGGGGAAATTTGTTGACCATTTCAAAGCATCAATTGAAACCAATGCTTCTGTTGACAGTGCATTTTCCGGAATTGTCAGGCAGAATGCATTGTCATTACTTTTCAGTATGGCGCCATTGGCATCAACAGTTTTGGCAACATTAATCTTTACTGCACTTTCTTTCATATCTTCTTTATGGTTGAAAACTTGAAGGCGAATGGTGTGTGGACCCATCATTGATGACTGGTCGATTGACCAGATCGCAAGATTCGCATTCGACTGGTCGTTGTTTGTAAACCAATCATTCATATCAAATGCTTGTTGGAATGATTGGTTTAACAGAACCCATTGATCTGGATTATCTGCAGGTGCATATTCAACAATAAAATGATCAAAGTCTTTTGCACAAGCCGTTCCAATGATAGGTACTTTACCAGCCAACAGCGTATTTTCATAAGGGAAGCGGATGCGTGATGTTATGTATTGCACTGAAATATTTCCAAGATCTATATCACTACTCAATGATGTCATTCGGACATTATATGTTCCATCAGATACTGCATTTGCATTATTGTCAGTCCAGTCCCACAGAATCTGATAATTCCCTGGTTCTTTAACAGCATCCACAAGTGTTTTGATTAATGTTTCTTTTTGATAAACAGATATGGTTGTGTGTTCACGCTGTAAGACCTGATACTGAATTGTGGCTGAAGTATGGTAGTCTGATGATAATTGCAAGACTTTTTGGTAGTCTGTGCCAGTATCGTCAATCGTTGAACTTTTTGTTGTCCGATCCCACCATACCTTTCCATTGTAGGCAACATAAGCAATTCCTCTGACTTTTGTATCTGCCAGGTCCAGTTGAGAAGCAGGTATGATTAATCGTATCCAATCTCCTGTTTCTGGTAATTCTCCCATGAATCTTAAAGAAGCTGAATTCAGGAGACCACCGGTTTGAATCAGATTCTCACCCCAATAGGCACGATGTTCGCCATTTCCTTCATCGGTGTAAAATTGAAGTAAAATTTCAAGGGGCGGATGCTCTGGAGATAAATAAACATATTGAACAATATTATCTTCTTTTGAAAGATATAATGGATTGTCGGGTCGAATAAAATAATGTCCATGAACGCCATTTTTCGTTGGATTTGTATGAGATCTGGTTCCACTATATCTGATATCTGTTTCCCATTCCCACATATCAATGGTTTGAGACCCCTCAGGGATGAAATCTTCAAGCCAGATTTCAGGAAAATCAGGAAGTGCTTGAGAGCCAGGCACGATTGTATTGTCATAAGCATATACGCCTGATGAAGGATTTACTGTAAATTGCTTTATTGACAAACTTTCATTTCCTGCCTTATCAGATACCTTTAAACAAATAGTATACTCTGTTGCATTCATTTCATTGGTATTCATTACTGCAATTAGATCATTGGATACTGGTAATGGTTTCATGTAGATATCAAATACAGTGTCGTTACATGACAAACACGCGATGTTGGCAGTATAAATGTTGGGATCTGAGGCTGTACCATAGATTTCAATGTATTCTTCTGTTTGCTGAATAATACGATTAATTTGAATGTCTGGATATTCATTGTCAATATGGATATGTTCCCTTGTGATTTGATCGTCTTTGGTGATGATCAAATGATATAAACCATTCTCCATATTGCTTCCATCAGCAGCCTGACCATCCCATTCAACAACGAATTTTCCGGATGACATGTCTTGTTGATGCATAAGAGATGTGACCCAATCACCATTTGTTTTATAGATGCCAACAGAGATATTACTCGCTTCATTAAGCGTTATTTCTATTGGGAGCTTATCTTTAAGACCAGGACTTGTATAAGGAGAAAAGAAATGAGCCGGTAGTGTCTGGCATAAGTTTTCTTCAATAAAATGAACGTGGCTACTTTGGCCCATATCAATATTACATTGCACACTTTCTTCTGGAATATACTTACAACCAGATGATGGATGACATCCCATGGAAATCAGGCAATCTTTTGCAGGACAAGTGACAGAGACAATCTGGTTTTCACTGCAAGATTGACATTTATTTAATGTCGAGCGTATAGATAACCTTTTTGTAATGGTTGTTTCATATCCTGATTCATCAACAATTAAAAAGTTTATCAACTGGTTTTGATTTTGTTCGGTACAGTTGATTTCAAAAGTAAATACCAGGGTATGTTCTTCTCCGGCTTTAATTCGTTTCTTTTTGGTGATGCCATCAGTGAAATGTATGAGATCATCGGAGGAGGCTGTAACAGTAAATTTTCTGCTAATCAGAGGGGATCGATTATTTATTATATCAATTGTAATGGCATTGTTTTGTGATGGTGCAGTCAGATTGATCGTTTCAATTTGTTGTAAAGAGCGTTTTTTACGTTTGGTGTGTATTTTCCAATCGCCAGCAATGGGTTTGACACGAATTGCATTACTTTGCCTGCTTTCAATATATTTTGAATCAATGCATGTGACAGCGTAAGTATAGGTTATTCCATTGGACAATCGGGTATCTGTAAATGATGTTTGGGAAATGGGTGCAAATTGGTAAAGGAGGCGTTCATTGTTTCGGTAAATATAATAGCCTTCGATATCAGTTTCGTTGGGATCTTCCCAATGAAGTTTGATGATTGTGTCATCTGGAATTGCTATTAGATTTTCAGGTGCGCGTGGTCTTTTAATATAATATATTGTGACGGGTTCCAGCACCTCCTGGTACAAACTTTCTGTATCAGTGGCGATGGCAGTAATAGTATTTTCACCTTCAGCAAGCATGATGTGTGTCATTTCAAAAAGCCCGCCTATTGTGTCAGACGATTGTTGAAACTGGGCATTTACATAGATGTCTACACTGACATTTGCTTTTTTTACACCAACAATAGAAATTTGATTATCGATGACATATACGCCATCCTTAGGGGCTGTCATCACAAACAATCCTGGATAAGAGGATACACTTATTGGTGCGGAAAGGCTGCTTTCTAAACCAATTTTATTCACAGCAGAAATCTGATAGGTATAAATATTATTTGTCTGAATATTTGCCAATATATAGATTTGATCGTCATTACCCGATGGGTATACCTCATCAATATTTTCTTGATTTTGATATAAATTATAATGAGATAGATCCGCTTCGTCATTTGGCAACCATTTCAGATGAATGGCAGATTCCACATGATCTCCTGTTAATCCTTCAGGGATAGCGGGAGGTATTTCTACTTTAACAATAATAGTGTTTAATGTTTCCCAATTGCCAGAATTATCCCTGGCTCTAAATGAAATGGTATGAATACCATCAGTAATTAACGTAAATTCTTCAATATAGGTTTGAAACAATGAATTGTTGACCTGGTATTCAATGGTTTGAACGCTGCCATACATATCTTGTGCGCTCAGACGGCATTGAACGCCTTTTTTGGCATAATAATTGGTGCCATCAAAAAATACAGTGCCATTTGCTGAAAAGTTTGTTGTGGGTGGTGTTTTATCGAGAATTTGTACAGGGCCACATAGTCGGATATTATTGATTTCAGACATTTCAATGTCAGGATTTGAAGGATCGACATGAAAAATGATCCATTGATTTCCAATCAAATGATCTGGGAAGTCGATGTGCGTGTAGTGCGTATAGCTCATTTCTGTTGCCAGCATTGTTGTCGTTTCCAAAACAGTTACTGGAATGTCATTACCGGGTTGATTGTCAGAAGAAACATAAATCGTATGGGTCTGATTTCCGGTTGTTGTGTATACCCCTGTATTCCTGACAACCCAGGTGATTGCCATACTTTCTCCAGCAATTGTGGTGTATGGCAGGGCGCAATCTTGAAGTGCCAGATCAAACAAAACGCCTGTTCCCTGAATGCCAATCGTTGCAACAGAAGAATAGGGATCGTTGGAGCCAATGGACAGTTCTGTTTGATGTCTTCCATCAGTTGCTGGTGTGAACGTAAGTGTTATATGACAGCTTTCTGAAGGATTCAGAACATGATTGGCACATAAATCATTTTTCAACTGGTAATGAGTTGTTTCTGAAAGTATTGCTTGAGAAATGCTGAGCGCTTTATTGCCAGCATTTGTGACAATAATACCGGTCTCGCTATGATGGTTGACATAGGTTTTATCAAAGAAAATATTTTGTTCTGACAATGATATCAATGGAGCAAAAACAGTGTAAGCATTTGCTAAGGGGGCTGTCCCATAAGGGGTCTGGCAAATCAGGTCATAGGTTCCTGGTGAAAGTGAATCTGATATATTGCCAGTAATTTGGGTGTTATTGACAATATTTTGATTGGCGATGCCATGTCCACCAAGCTTGCAGGTTGTTTCATTTTCAATAAAATTTGTTCCTGTAATTAATACTGCTTTTGCTTCAAAGATATCACCTGAATTTGGGCTAATCGATAAGAGAGAAGGTTGCTTTTCAGCACCATATGGAACTGAGAACGTAATGGTTTTTGTGCATTGAAACAGTTGCGTTGTTAAATCGTAAACACTGATATTGACTGCCCAGATGCCATCGATTAAATCTTCGGGTTGAATTTTATTATCTGAAGAAGTCGGTATAGAAAAATTCCATCGATACTGGTTGTCCGCACCCTTCTGAATCAGATAGTTTCTGATTTGAGAATTTTTATCAAATTTCAAAATCTTTCCTTGGGGATTTCTCAGTAATAACTCAAGCCTCACGTATTGTGAAGGTAAAGTCGTAATCAATTCTATATCAATTGTTGCTGAATTTCCATAGGTGTAATCGCTTGAATCAGAATGCGCTGATTTGATTGTTGCTGTTCCAACATTCAATGCTTCATTAAAAATAAGCTGGCCACTTTGAACATTGGCGCACCATTTCGTAAATATATGATCTCTATCCACAAGAATTTCTATTAAATTATTCCCTGTATGAATCCATGATGAATCGGGTATAATAAAAAGCGTTGAATAATTAATATCATTTTCTCCAATAGCGAAACCCAGTTTATGATTATTGATATAAATATCATCAACTTCATCAGGAAAATCAATATCTAATATGAATAAAGATAGAAAAACGCTTGAAACTAAATGATTCTTTTTTACATCAATATTGAATTCAATGGGATGCTTATCAGAAAAGCGATTAATACAATCCCCAACATCATAATCTGGAATGCCTTCATGGTCATTGTTTTCATTATCTTCAGTTGTGATATAAATCATTTCATTGTCAAAAACAGTTAATTGATTGGCGTCTGAAATCCACTCTGATGCAGAAACTGTTATAGTAATGGTTTGTGCACTATCAACAATGTCATCATCAGGAAGGTAAATATCAAATTCAGTAAGGTCTGTCCCTTGTTGTATTATTATTGATTCAGCAACTGTCACTTCTGTGGTATCGCTTGACGTTAAATAAACGACAATATCTTCCACAGTAATCCCAGGAATACTTACCTTGCCTTTTTGAGAAAGAATACCATCTCCCTCAACCACAATATCAGGATCGTAAAAAGTGAGATTAAGTTCTTTTGGTTCATTATCATGTACCAGCAACTGACCTGTTCCAGAATGCCAGTTATTGACACTTGCAGTTATTTGAGAGGGCTGGCTGCCATCAATAAAATTGTCATCATTTGCATGAACTTGAAAAGATGCAAAGGTATATCCTTTTGCGATGGTTACATTTTCAGGGATAGTGATTTCCTGGTTTGAAGCGATTAATTTAACACAAATATCTTTGTCTGCTATTGAATTCATACTGACATAGGCCACATTTTCTTCACCTTCAATCAATTCTAATGGTAAGGTGAGTGTGAGTGAAGCGGCTTCTGAATCATGAATAACAATCGTTTTTTCATCTGGTAAAAAATTGATTGCAGATGCTTTTATTTCAACAGATTGAGAACCATCATACAATGGATCATCAATTATGGTTGCAGAGAATGAAGTTGAGCGTTCACCAGCCGGAATAACAATTGTTTCTGGTATTGTTAGTTCTGTGGGGGCTGAAGCTGTCAACTGAAAACGCAAGTCATATAAGAGAAATCCGGAAATAGAAATAGTTCCGAAATTGTTAATATACCCTTGATTTTCATTTATATTATCTGGAATTGTTAGATTGATCTGCTTGTTTTCGTCATCAATGATATCAATGATTAATGTATCTGTTATCCATCCAGGACTTGCAGCAGTTATCGTTACGCTTTGATTGCCGTCAATGAATTCATCGTTGTTTACAATCATATCAAGATAAACAGTTGTTTCACCAGATGGAATGGTTACTGAATTTTGAAGTGTCAGTTCAGAGGGATCACTGTTATTTAAATAAATGATAAGGTCGGATTCATAAACGCCAGATAATTTAACTTGAATATAGTCATCATATATTGCAGTTTCTTCATTAAAAGTAGTTTGCCATGGACTATCAATAGTGAGATTTCTATTTTCATCATCCTGAACTTCTATCCATCCGACACCAGTATACCAGCCTTCAACAGAGGCTGTGATTGCAATTTGCTGATTTCCATCAATGATGTCGTTATCATGTGTATATAAATCAAAAACGACTGAAGTTAATCCCTTTGGAATTACGATGCTTTCTGGAACAGATAGTCGAGATTCGTCATTTGTTGCCAAATGAATGGTGACATCATTATCTACACGATGATTACAAAAAACATATGACTGACCTATGATATTGCTATTGGTTTCGCTCAGTCTGTTTGGAACATTGACTGAAAGTGAAGCCTGTTCATTGTCATGGATTAGAATTTCTGTACTGGCAGGTGTATAATTCAAAGCGGTTGCTGTGATCATGACATATTGGGAGCCATTGATGAGGGCGTTATCAATGGTTGTCAGAGCAAAATTTGTAGAAGTATATCCCTCAGCAATCGTAAGGCTTTGGCTTATAACACGAGAAGTATCACCTGAAATTAAGTTAATTGTAAGATCAGACATTGTTTTACCTGAAAGAAAAACACGACCTGCATTATTTGTAAATCCATCATTTTCATATAAAGGCCTGTTGATTTTCATATATAACTGGGTTGGTTCATTATCATAGAGAGTTATTATGCCTGTACCTGAAAACCATCCCGGTGAATCCGCTTGAATTGAAATGGTTTGATTACCATTAATCAAATCATCATCTTCTACAAAAATATCGAAAGAAGCAGATGAATACCCGGCAGATATAGTGACACTAGTTTCTGGATGAATGCTTGAATTATTACTTGATGTCAAATTAACGATTAAATCAGAAATAATAATACCTGAAGTTTTTAATTTTCCTGCATCACGAAAAACTCCTGCACCTTCCATCATATATTCAGGTAACTCGATAGTTAAAGTTCTTTTATCATTATCATAAATTTGTATCGTTTTATTAACAAAATTTGAAACGATTCCCGAAATAGATGCCGAAACCTCCACTGTTTGGGTATAATCAATCTCCATGTCTTCTAACACATTTATATCAAATGAAACTTGCGTCAATCCTGCTGGAATGACAACAGTTGTTGGTATGATGACTTCTGTTTCATCACCTGATTGTAAAGCTATCGTAATCGGTTCAGAACTTGACAGACTTGTTTGAATGATCCCTTTTTCTGCTAAAATACCATTTCCTTCTATTGCATATTCAGGAATATGTATAGATAAAAATAATAGAGGCAATGTACCTGATATCATGACATTGTCTATTTCATTTGATTCCATAAGCATATCAGAGGCATCGGTTTTAACAATTACACTAAATTTTCCCCAAATATTTGTTGGTATTTGTAATGTTTGAGTTTGTAGATATGTTTCGTTCGGTCCAAGTTGTTCGGGACGGTCAAAACAGGTTAGCTCGATATCATTTCCTATTTGGTTATCATCAGATAAGTAGATGCAGTCTTTCCAAATTCCTGTGATTAAAGTCGCATTTTCGTTTTTAATTAACCATTGAATTTCAATAGATTCCCATGTCATTTCACTTTCAGGTATATTTATCTCTTTTACTGCTAAATTATGCGCTTTTATTTCAATTGGTCCACAAAATTTAGAATTGGTATTTTGAGTCATTTCAAAAATAATATTATCTTTATTTGTTTTTATGTAAACCCAATAATTTCCGATTCCACTTAACTGCACCCTTTCATTTTGTGTATAGGAAGCTGATGGTTCCAATATTTTTTCCTGAATAATATCCACTATCAAACTATCATTGTCATCTATTATTTGGTCATGCGAAAGATAGAAAGCATCATACCAAAAGTTTTCTATCGTATATAAACCTGAATTTTTTACTGCCCATGCTATTGAAATGCTTTCCCCTGTAAAGGCTGAATAAGGAATCGAGCAATCAACAACTTCAAGATCTCCATTCACACCAAAACCAAGCAATGGAAAAGTTTGTATTGTTGTTTCATAATCATTTGAGAGAATGACAAGAAATGCTTCTTTGCGCCCATAATCTCCAGGCATAAAAGCGATAGTTAGGGGACAGCTTTGTGTGGGAGAAATTTGCTGCATTGTACAATTCTGGTCTATACTAAAGTTTTCCTCATTTGTGCCTGTTATTGAAATAGAGTTGATAGCAAGATCTGAATTTCCCATGTTTGATAAAACAATACGTTGAGACGACATTTGATGCAAATAAACAGATCCAAATTCATAAAGATCATAATCTAAAGTTAAGTCTGCTCCAATCATAGTATAAGAATTTGGAATAACACGAGAAATCCCATCAGATCGCAAAATTGTTATGTCGTAATTTCCAGGTGGTTGTTCAGGGATTTTGCAAACTATTTCAGTATCGGTCCATGAAGTGTAGGCAACAGCCTCAGCATGGTCTATTTTTACAACACCTTGATCCCATTCAAAGAACTCTCCGGCAATTCTTAATTCTGTTTCATTACAATAACTGGAAATTGGCACTATATCATATATTTTCGGAGATGGAATTGGAACGATAAAGGCATCAGATGATTCACTGAAATCACTTATATTTCCAGCAGCATCAATTGCGTAAGCTCTTGCAAATACATTTTTTCTGGGAGTGCCATGATAGTCATAATAGTCACTTATAATTTTTTTGTCTACAACAGGAGAGGAAAAATCTGGACTATCTTCCATAATTTGAATACGATAGGAACTAATAAAATTATTATCAGTTCCAGAAAAATGGAAACGAACAGTTGATTCTTGATCACCCAGACTTACTGTCGGTTGATCAATTGTCGGACTGGTTTGATCAATTGTAATACCATCTGAAAAGTCTGATGGATTTTGAAATGTTCCACCATTATTTAAACTCGCTGAAATGCGAGCATAATAGGTTTGTTCTTCAATTAGATTACTTGTATAGAAAAAAGTTGTAACATTTCCGAGTGTTATGCTGTCTATGATATCATCTACATTTAATGATGTAAAAATTTCAAGCAAATACGCATTTGCACTTGTAACCGGTAACCAGTTGAATTGAATTGCATCTGATGCAAAAGCACCGCCATCACTTGGGGCGGTATTTGTAAATCCAGAAATATCTACCCACGTATAGTAAGCTTGTTCGTTCATTGTATAACTGCCAGAATCATTTGGTGTAAACAGAATGGCCATTTGCTCTCTCAATTGAGATTCATTATAAGAAAACCTAATGAACTCATCTGTTTCTGGTTTATCTAAACCAATGGTTGCTTCTTTTCCGAACGATCGTTCAGTTCGTAAATATCTATACTGAAATTTTATTTGATTTGTATTTTCAAACAGTATGGTTTCAAATGTTCCCATAGGGAGATTACTACCATAGAAATAAACATCATGAAACTGAATCACCAACATTCGATTAGGCGCGTGACCCAATGTTTGATAATATACTTTTCCTGTTGGTTGACCTGATACATCCATTCGCAAATCGTCAAAAAAAGGCGCTATAATTCCATCTTGATAATTTGGGTCTGGAAAATCATAATTTGTATATTCAGTAGTTGCATAAGTGTTTAATGAAATAAAACCATTTGTACTTACGCTGAATGTTTCACAATCCTCTCCCCAATAATTAAAAGTAAAACCAATAGGAAATAATTCACTTCTATTATCATCATATTTAAGATTTGTATCATTTCCTCTTTCCACAATTGAAATCGCCCTATGTGCAGTTTCCCAGCCAGGGACAGACGCTGAAATGGTAACATACTGTCTTCCATCAATGATATTGTCATCAATTACTGTTAAATCAAAGGGAATGGACAAGGAACCTTCGGGAATTATCAATGTTTCAGGAACAATCAGTTCTGAAATATCATTGGATTCGAGGTGAACAATAGTATCAAGCTCACTGTATTCAGAAATATAGAGAGTTCCTTGATTTGTAAGAATCCCATCAATTTCAGCCGCATCATCCGGAATAGAAAGTGATAAATAAGGGTTATCTTGAATTTCAATATCTGCAACACCCATGTTCCATCCGGTGACTAAAGCACTAGCACTTGCTGTTTGAGTACCATCTAATATTGTATCATCAACAATAGTTATACTAAATGTAACTGTAGTATTACCTGCTGGCATTTCGACAGTGTCTGGAACTGTCAGCTCAGTTAAATCATCAGATTTCAGTAAAAATAAGACTGCTTCATCGACTGGATGATCGACTATTATACTGGCCCCATTTTCAATTAAGCCATCTCCTTCTTTTGCAGTTATAGGAAGTTTTAATGTAATATTTGTTCTTTCATTGTCGTATATACTGACAATCGATGAGTATGAATGCATGTCTGATGCACTTGCAAAAATATTTACTTCTTGTGTACCTTCTAACAAGTCATCATCATTTGTTTTTATTTCGAAGGTTATTTGTGTAAAGTTGGTTGGAACTCGAACAGTGGACGGTATAGTCAAATCAAAAGGACTGCTGCAATTCAACTGAATATCCTTTTCAATATCAATAAACCCCTTAGTAAAAACAGTTCCTGTATAATGTCGTCCCTCATATACAGCTTTAGGAAGTTGAAGATATAGATAATTATCATTATCATTAACAATAACTGTTTTGCTGCATGATATCCAGGATGGTGCAGAAGCTGTAATAATGGACTGCTCAACGAAATCAACCAAATCATCATCAATAATCGTAAAGTTAAAATCAATTGAGCTTTCTCCAGCTGGAATAGTTATAAATGAGGGGACTGAGACTTCTGATACATCACTTGATACTAATTCTACTACGATATTATTTTCGTAAAAACCTTCAATTTCTATCGTACCATTTTCAATGGTGTTATCTCCTTCTCTCATAATTTCAGGTACTGATATTGAAAGTTTTTTATGCTCGTTATCATAAACAATAATAGTCCCTTTTCCAGAAAACCATCCTAAAGAAGATGCAGTAATCGTTATCATTTTAGGCTCTTCTATTTGTTCATCGTCAATGATTTGAAAATCGACATATATTTCCATTTCTCCTTGTTCGAACAATACAGTATCAGGTAAAACGATCGTATTTTCATCGCTTGAGGTCAGTTGTAAAAAAGTATCTGCCTCCAATGGTCTATCAGTAGAAATCAAGCATGCATCATAAATAATTTGATTTGTTTCTGTAACTGATGACGGCAAGTTGATAGATAAGGTAGCGGTTTCATTATCACTGATATCAACATGTTTTGCTGCATAGTCATATCCCGGCGCATAAGCAATAATGGCAACGGATTGTGTTCCATCCAGTATCTCATTATCTTCAATATTGACATCAAATTGTGTGTTTGTATAGCCTGCCTGAATAGTTGCTGTTTGATCAATGTATATTTTATCAGTAACATTGCTTATCAAATATATTTTCAAATCTTCTGCTAATGGCTCTTGAATGGTTACCATTCCATAATTTAAAACTAGACCTGAATCTTCAGAAATAACTTCTGATATACTTAAATCAAGGTATGTGCCTGTACGATATTCATTATTGAAATTACGAATTCTCCTTTGCTCAAAGTCTGTTAACAAAGCCATTGAATCATTTTTAATGCTTTTTAATTGATCAGCAGCACTCATTTGTTCGGGGTAAGTTTTAGCAATGTAATGCATTACAATAATTGTATCATCCGGATTGAGTAGGAAGTTATAATTATAGTGCAGTTCATCTTGAGAATAAGAATAGTTTTTATAGTACAAGCTAGAAGGTCTAACATTTATTGAATTGTCATAGATTAAAAATAGATTGATATTTCCACTTGTAATTATCCAGTTGTCTTCTGTTGAAACAATTTTATCACCACTTGAGGTCTCTTGAATATCCATATAATCGTAATTTTCAATTTTTAGTTCATAAGAAGTCGCTTCATTTCCATTGTTATGAATAATTTCAAGACATCTTACATATGTATGATTTTTTGGGATAAATATTTTTCTTGTGATCTCAATATTACCAATATGGGCAGGTCCAATAATTATCTGTTGATCTCCTTCTAAAAGTGCTTTTGAAAAATCATAGAAACCATTATGAATAAAACCGTCAGCGTATGATATTTCAAATCTGCCATTTTCTTGAATAGACCAATAATTATTCTGTGAATCCACCAATGAATAAGGTAAACTTATTTGTTTGTAATTCTTTATGATGACTAAGCAATGGTCTATCCCGATGGAAGAACCTCCTCCAGGATTTGTTAAATTAAGATGAAAGGTATTTCCAGTACTTTCAAAACTATCAAGAATTTTTAATGTTATGAGCTTAATATATTCTCCATCATGAAACGTTAAGCTTCCAGAATTGGCAATGTAATCTATTCCCGAATATGCTGTATAATCACTTGTTTCATAATCAACCGATATTAAACCGGAGCTTTCTGGTGAACGTATGACAGGAACTGCAATCATCGTTTGATCTTGTTCAACAGAAAAAATACTTAGTGGAAATTGTATTTCTCCAGGATCATTATCTTTTATTGTGATTAATGAAATACCAGAATAAAAGTCTGGTGCAGAAGCAATGATTTGAACTTGTTGGTTCCCATCAATGATTTCATCATTTATAATAACAATATCAAATGAGACCGATGTCATACCTTGAGGTATTGTAAGTGATGGTATATGCGTCACCTCTGTAGTGTCTGAAGAAGAAAGATTAATCGTTAAATCTTCATTTAACATTCCAGAAATGCTTACCAAACCAGATTGGAGTATACCATCTCCCTCTGTTCCATAAACTGGAACTTGAACAAGAATATCCAACGATTCATTATCTGTGATTGTTATCGATTGACTTGCACTTTCCCAACCTATTACTGATGCTGTAATATTGGCTGTTTTTAAGCCATCAATAAAAGAATTATCGTTTATTGTAAGATTAAATGTATTTGACAGGGAACCTTTGTGTATTGTTACATTTGAGGGTAAAATAATTTCTTGAGAATAGTTGGTTGATATTGAAACAGATACATCCATGTCAACAGGTGTGTAAACAAAAATTTCACCTGTTATTGTGCCTTCTCCTTCAACCACATTGGATGGGATATTCAGAAATAAAGCCAGTTGCTCATTGTCATGAACCCAAAAGCCATTTGTTGCCGGATTACATCCTGATGCAGTTGCTTGAATATTAATATATTGTGAGCCATCTATCAATGTATCGTCAAAAACTAAGAAAGAAAAATCAACAGAACTGTGCCCTTTTGGAATAACAATGTCCTGAAATACGAAATCTTGTTGGGAAGGGTCAAATATGGAAAGATTAATGGTCAAATCAGAAGCTACTTCTGCGGGTAGATGTATCGTTCCTATATCATTAATTAAACCATCTCCTTCATAGGCATCATGATGGAGAACAATACTAAAATTTACAGGAATTGAATTTACCTGTATTTCATGAGAAAAATCGCTTTCCCAAATTATGTCTTCAATTTTAGTAACTGTTTTTATTTTAATCAAATGGTTTGTACAGATAGACAAATTCTGTAATATCAATGAGGCATCTTGTTTATCTGTTGTTCTACCTACTATTGTAAACGCTTCACTTCCAGGTGTTGAATACCAGATTTCATAATTTCCTTCATTTTCTGTATAAGGTATTGCATCCCAGGACAGATGAATTTGTGTATAGGATAGTGTCGTAGCTGTAATATTTTTTGGTGCAGTGGTTTGCGTTTTTTCCCAGCCTTTTCCACCAATGTAATCAACTATGTCTATATGTTCTGTATAAAGACAATTGTATGAGAAATCAACAAATTCAGTTTTATTAAGATTTTGAATTTGTTCAGGTATATTACCATTTAAATGATTGTTAGATAAATTAAGCCATGAAAGATTTGCTAAATTTCCAATTTGTTCAGGTATATTCCCCCTTAATTGATTGTCTTCTAAATGCAGTTCTTTAATAATTTTATACTTATCACATAAAACCCCATGCCAGTTGCATTCAGTCCCAATCGGCCCGAGCCATCCTGAATTGTCTTTCCATTGGTCGCCATTGATACTATTATATAATGCAATTAAGGCTTCTCTTTCTTTCATTCTAGGATGTTTTAATCCCACTCCATGTAAAATAACTTTTCTTGTTGGCATATTGCAATTATTTGAATGAATAAGGACGATCAAATACTGTTGTCCATCAACAGAAGGTGTGAATGTTATACTCAATGAACAACTTTGTGATGGGGAAATTGTTTGGCTACAAGTATGATTATTAATTGAAAACATATCTTGATTTGTACCAGATAATGAAATCGAGAAAATGGATAATTCAGAATTGCCAGTATTGGTCAATATCAGCCATTGGGACTCTGCGAATTCTTCATAGACGTTTCCAAAATCTAAAGTGTCAGTGTTTACCATCAGGTGGGCGCCTACTTCTGTATAGGCATTTGGAAATATGCTTTGGGTATTATCAGAACGTATAACAGTTATATCATACGTTCCAGGTTGAAGATCAGGTAAGTTGCATATAATATCTGTTTCTGTCCACAAAGTATAGGAAGTCATTTCTGCATCACCAATGAGTACTTTTCCTTGTTGTAAGCCAAAATTTTGCCCAGTTATCGTAATTGCATCACCATCACAGTAAGATGTGGATGGCAATATTTTGCTTATAATCAACCCTGAAAAAGGGATTCGATATGCTTCTGAGTGATTGCTGTATTCACTTTTATTTCCAGCAAGATCGACCGCATATGCTCTGGCATAAACTGTTGTTCCTGGAGTACCCGGATATTCGTAATACAATGAATAATCAGTACCGGAGATATTTGTATCAATTTTCGTGTCTAAAGCTGTGGTTGTAAAATCAGGATCATTAACCGAAATTTGAATATGAAATGATTGTAGGGAATAATTATCTTCAGCACGGAATTGAAAACGTGCGATGGTGATCTGATCACCCTCGCTAACAGATGGCTGATGAATTTCTGGCGGCGTCTGGTCGATAATAATACCATCTGAAAAATCAGACAGGTCATAGTATGTATTTTCATCATTGATGGGTGTTGAGATACGTGCAAAATAAGTTTTTCCCTCAACCAGGTTAGATTCATAGGTATAAGATGTAATATTTGTTAGTGCAATAGTATCAAAAATATCATTTTCAAACAGGGATGTTGAAATTTCAAGTATATATGAACTCGTATCAGATTGGGGGCGCCATTTAAAAATAATACGATCTGATGCATAATCCCCATTATCAGTCGGTGCTTGAATCGGGTATCCACTGATATCTATCCATTCATAAGGTGCCTGATCATCCATAATATAACCAGACGATTCGTCCGGAGTAAACAAGATGGCCATTTGTTCTTTTAATTTTGATTCATTGTACGAAAATGACACATAGCTATATCCCTCCGGTTGATCAATACCAATTGTTGCGCTATTGCCATATGAAGCCTCATTATATAAATAACGATATTGAAATTTAATCTGATTTGTGTTCTCAAATAAAATGGTTTCAAAGGTACCCAATCTTTTATCATTGATATAAAAAAAGACATTGTTGTACTGAATAACCAGTATTCTATTGGGTGCAATTCCTAGTGTCTGATAAAAGACTTTTCCTTTTTGGTAATAATTTTTACTCATTATAATATCATCAAAAAATGGGGCAATGATGCCATCACGTCCTCCTGGATTGGGAAAATTTGTATTATGATATGTTTCGTCTGCATTATTACTCAATCCAATAAACCCATGCGTACTTACACCAAATGTTTGATACTCTATTCCCCAATAATTAAAAGAAAATCCTATTGGAATACCATTTATTCCCATATCAACACCTTCAAGACCTGTATCCAATCCACGTTCTACTACTAAGATAGTACTATTATGTGATTTCCAACCTGTTGCATCGGCAACAATGACGACTGACTGTCTACCATCGTCAATATGATCATTAATTACTGTCAGGGTAAAATAAGAAAACAAACTGCCTGCGCTAATTGTAACTGAATTTGGAACAACGAGTTCAGAAATATCATTTGTTATCAGTTGAACAGATACATCAAAATCTGTTTCTTCAGAAATTGAAACTTTTGCATTGTTTCTTGTTCCATCAAGTTCACTCACATCATCAGGAAGTTGTAAAGTCAGATATGGATTATCTTGAATTTCAACGCTTACTTCTCCCATATTCCATCCTGTGACTGAAGCACTGATATATGCTGTTTGTGTACCATCATAAATTGTATCATCAACCACCTGAACATTGAATTCAATTGTGGTATATCCTTCCGGCATAATAACAGAATCAGGAACCATCAATTCAGTCGTGTCACTGGATTTCACAATGAACGATACTTCTCTATCCACAGGCCGATCAACTTTTATCGCTGCTTGATAGTTATATGGATTACCTTCTTGTACAATATGTGGTGATGTTAGGGAAATAGTTGCCACCTCATTGTCATATATCATTAATGTAGATGACGTGGATATCCAATCGGGTGAACTGGCTGTGATGATTGGTTGTCGTGTACCATCAAGAAGGGTATTATCAGCGATGAAAAAATTGAATGAGGTTTTAGTTAAATCGTCATAGAGACTTATTGATGATGGAATGGTTAAGTCATTAAAATTTGTGGCGGTTAATTTGATTACCAATTCAGGTGAATCCAACTTTTCGACAAAGACTGTCCCTGTATATAGCTGGCCTTCAATGGCATGGGGGATAGAGAGATGAATGACATTATCATTATCAAACACCTTGATTGTATCACTGGAAGATATCCAATCATCTGATCTTGCAGTAACAGTCGATTGTTTTGCAAAATCTATATATGGGTCGTCAACTATTGTGACATGAAAAGTAATTGACTTGGAGCCTGCAGGTATGGTCAGCAAACCCGGAACAACAATTTCAGAAAGATCACTTGAGATTAACTCAACATACACATCGTTTTCAGCGTAATAGTCACCGGTTGTAATCATTCCAGTATACATCTTGACTTCGCCTTCTGTTGCATATTCTGGCAACGTAATGAATAATTCTTTTGGCGTATTGTCATAAACAATTGTTGTTGTAACACCTGAAATCCACCCTGATACTTTTGCTGTAATGGTTATTGTATCTGGATTTTTAATTATTTGATCTTCAATTACCATCATATCAAAGTAAGATTCTGTTTCACCTTTTTGAATGAATACTGTATCTGGAACAATCAGACGAGTTTCATCGCTTGAGTGAATAAACAGATAAACATCTTGATTCAATGCCTGATCAATTGAAACATAGCCGGCATTGGAAATGATGCCATCATTTTCATCAATCGTTGAAGGAATTTCCAGTGAAATACGCGTATGCTCATCATCACCGATGGTAATCATTTTCATATCATATTCATATCCTGAGGCATGAGCAGCAATAATCACAGATTTTTGTCCATCAACTATATTATTATCGATTATATTGATATTAAATGCTGTTGCAGTATAGCCGGCATAGATCATGACTGAAGATGGCAGATCAATTGTTTCCTCGTTACTACAGGTTAAGAATACTTGCAGGTTGTTTGCAGCAGGTTTGTCGATAGAAATTCTTCCATAATCATGAATCATTCCAGAATGTTCAAAAACATTGTCTATAATAATGATAAATAGTTTATCAACTTCATCGGCTTGAGTTGTAAAATTTAAAATTTGTTGTAATTCAGCATTTGTTAACAATTCAATAACATCAGGTTTCAGATTAAACACTTGATCTATCAGATAATAAATAGTCGAAAAATTTTGGGATTGGGAAATAAAATGCATTACAATTTGTGTTTGGGCAGGGAGCAAGGACAGACAATAGGTATATGACAATTCAGAATGGTATGATTCAGAATTGTATGATGAATGGCTTTCACAAGGTCTATTTAAGTCATTTCCATATATACACAATCTAAATGCTCCATCGGTCACATATCCAATATCTTCTGTTGAAAAATTATAATCTCCACTAGAGGTGTTAATATCATGCAATTTGTCAAAATTAGTAATGTTCACATTATATTGAACCTCTTCACTCCCAACATTTTTCACAATTTCAAGAAATCTGGCATATTCATGATTTTTTGGAATAAAGATTTTCCTGGTAATTTCAATATCATTTTGTATTGTTGGCCCAATGATGACCTGTTGATCGCCTTCTAAGATTGCGTTAGGAAATGATTCAAAACCACCATGAATTGCACCATTGGAAGAATCTTTTTCTATTGAGCCATTGTTTGTGATAGTCCATTCAATGCCCTCTGAATCCACTAATGTGTATGGCAATGCAATTAGTTCTATATTTTGAATTGTCAGCAGCGCTTGATCCTTTTCAGGCTCGATTGATGCACCTCCGCCTGGATTGAATATGTCTACATGAATGATATTGCCCATACTCTGAAAGTTATCCAGTATGTTCATGGTTATCAATTTAATATATTCGTCATTTTGAAATGTCAACGTACCGGATTCTGCGATAAAGTCTAACCCATCAACGGCCGTTTCACCATATGTTTCATAATCAACAGTAACTACACCTGAAGTCATTGGCGTCCGAATAACGGGTACCGCAGCAATATGATGATGCCTATCCACTGAAAAAAACTGTGATGGTAATTGAAAAACACCAGGATCATTATCATGGACTTTGAGTATTGCACTGCTTGAATAGAAGCCGGGTGCAGAAACTGTAATAGTGGTTTGCTGGTCTCCATCAATGATTTCATCATTGACAATATAGATATCAAAGGTTGTATTGGTGAAACCTGAAGGAATAGTAACAACCGATAGCATCGTGGCCTCACTGGTATCCGATGAATACAGATGAATTCGCAGATCATTTTTGAGTGTTCCAGAAATGGAAATGAAACCTGATTGAGATAAAAGATCATCACC
>Ga0272440_1001208_pt1 | contig 21485 bp, 19 predicted proteins | sample SSMMMBAug17_FD_192440 | JGI IMG/M metagenome (GOLD analysis project Ga0272440, IMG submission 192440) | Marine sediment archaeal communities from Little Sippewissett salt marsh, Falmouth, MA, United States - SSM-MMB-Aug17 | ecosystem: Environmental > Aquatic > Marine > Wetlands > Sediment ...
GCTTAGGAATGCGCCCAAATAAGGTCTTGTAGAGACGTAGCATGCTACGTCTCTACAGTACATTTACCTCAAAACGAACAATATCAATAATGGGAAATTCTTTTCAGAGTATTCCTAAGAAAATAAATGTCCGACTTTTTGGGAATGCACACCTTCTTTATACCCGAAAATTTATGACCCCTTACCTCAGAATAATCAAAAAAATTGCCTTAATTATTTATGCCTTCTAATAAATTTTTTCAATAAACCCATTTGAAACAATAATCTAAGTATAATAAAAAAAATGATTGCATCATGAAAAAAAATTAACGAAACACTTGATTTGTTCTATAATGTATGCTACAAAATGTAACTAGAATTCAACTTTGTAATTGAGTTGCAAATCAAAATTAGACGCATAAAAGGTATAAAAAATGGCTAAAAAATCAAAAAAAAGCAGGAAGTTACGAAAAAATAAGCAAAGTAAATTAATGAACATGAGCGACTCTCAACGCATTGAAATGGCTCGTCAAAAGCTAACCAATAATAATGCGCGTGATGCTATATCACTGTTAAAAACATTCAAAGCAGTTGATAATAATGATATCAAAGAATTGCTCTTTCAAGCATATATGCTGAGAGAGTCTCAGCTAAAAAGTAAAGGCATGCACATTGAGGCGCAAGCAATTCTGGAACAGGCCTTTGAGTATTTACCAGATTTCTCAATGATTTCAGAAGACTGTTTATGTCTGTATTTGAAAAAAACATCCATGAAAGCTGCGGTTGATGCCTATTATTCATATAATCAAAAACAAAAACAATCAAAATTGGCACAGTATATTCTAGTGGATAGAATAGTTACGACCGGTCAATGGCAACTATTAGATATTTTTGATAAAAATGATTTAATTGTTCGAGACCTGAATCTGATACAAGGGGCCAGGCAATTGATGGTTGATGCGAAATGGGAAGAAGCATATCAGGCAATGAAATCATTGCCTCGTGTATCTCCTTATGCTGAATACAAATTATTTTGTCGGGGCATGGTTGCTTTTTATGCTGGTGATGATTCAGGTATGCTTCAGGCATTTAATCGTATTTCTGAAAATTTTTTACTGAATCCATTGATTCAAGAATTGAAAATTATTGCCTCTCCCATGGAAAGCCTGAAGAAAAAAGGATATTCGATCAGCAAAACAGATTATTTGTGGGATGGGCCAGTTTTTCTGGATCGTCAAATAGGCCAGATGATTTCTGCGGCAGATAAATATAATCAAAAGGAGCTACAAGCCCTTGTTCTTTCTGTTGCAAAGTCTTTATATCCAGACAAACCCGATTGGGCCGCTTTTCACATACTGATGCTTATACTTGGACGACAAATTGTTCATCAGGAAAGTACAGAATTTGTTTTTGATGTTGCATCATGTGTCCTCAAAAAGGATCTGTTTCAATTATTTTCAACCAAATTTAAATACCAATATGGGAAAAATCCATTTTTAAATGCTGCCAGATACTTTGACTGTCTGTCAACCGAATACAAACGACCAGAATCCCAGGCAATTGCAAAATCCTTGATATTATTTCACACTGCCAGACGATGGTTTAAAAATAAAGATCATTTGTTTTCAAAAGGCCTTAAATATTTATCAAAAGAATTGGACCTTACATATACAAATAATGAGGAGTTGCTCATTGCGATTGTTTGTAAAGGTCTTTCTTATGATCCTTTAAATAAAAAGGGATATGAATTTCTCACCGAACTTCCACGAACAGGCAGAATGTCGAAAAATCTTGTTGAACAATATTTGTTGATAATGCATGACAAAATGGAAAATGATCCATTGCCATGCCTGGAACTTGCTGATCTTTATTATGAAAAAAACGCATTTCGTAAGGCAGAGACTGTTCTAAACGAGGCCATGAAACGTGCTCCCCATGATAATCGGGTGATTGAGCGTCATGTCATTTCTTTGTTGGTTTCAGCAGATAAAAATTTTTCACGCGATAAAATGCATCTTGCAGAACCCGATATTCAGAAAGCACGCCAAATAGAATGTAAATCACTGTTGCCTTACGTAGTGGAACGTGCCATTTTGTATGATCTATATAACAAGCCTGATCAACTAAAAGAAGTTACAGAAAGGCATATAAAATCCTTAACTATTGCCGAAACAATTCGTTGCATGTCCTTGTTGTATTTGGAACAGGATCGTTTAGTCAGACCTGATCAAAGGTTGTTCAAAGAAATGCTGGAAAGCATACATGAAAAAATATTAACCCTGACTGGCGCTGAAATTCTTTTGATACTCAGACCAATTCCAAAAAAAATGCAAACAGTTTTTAAGGTTCCAACAATTGTATCCTTATATGATAAATTAGTGCTGAAAATATTCAAATGCCTTGATGATACAGAGATAATTGCATTTTTTGATATCCTGCTTTCTCCATCAAAATCAAGCATTATCAATAAAGAAATCAAGCGGCGTTTTCACGCGGCCACTCCTGACCGAAAACTGTTGCTCAGTTTTTATCAGGTGGCCTTATGGCATTTGGATAATAAAAAAGATAATCCCAGCATGTTCAGAGCGATTATTGATCAGGCAAAAGGCCCTGTTTTGGAAGAATTACGCGCATTATCCAAACGATTGGCGCAACATGCTGCTGGTAATTTGAAACGTTCGCTTGAATCATTCGATTTTTCATTAATGGATATTCCATTTCCAAATTTCATGGGTAACAAGAATTCTGAAAACGAGTTTGATTTTGATTACGACGATGGTAAGGACGATGAAGAAATTACAAAGAAAAATCTGCACGACCCAGATCTGGATGAAGATTACGATGATGATAATGACGATTTTGATATTGATGATTTTTTTGATGAGGATGAAATGGATATGTTCGGTTTCGATTCCTCCCTTGAAGACATGTTACTTGAAGCGATTGAAGACAGAATTGATCCTGTTCATGATGTAAAATATCTGAAAAAACAACTCGACAAAATCGAAAACACAGGTATGCCTAAAAAATCATTAATTGCTAAAGCTGTTGAAATATTTGAAGATATACTTGATGTTATGGATTTTTTCGAGATGCCAAAAGAGTTGCTTCCTAAAGCACATAGTGCTTTGGTTTCATATCCTGGCATGAAAGACAATATGAAACGGCTGGCAAACATTGTTAAAAAATATCAATTTACAATTCATGATCAACAGACGCGGCGTTTTCTCGATCGCTCTAAATAATAAAGGAAAAGGTTATGCTTTTTAATTATCTTATTTTTGATTTGCCACATGATTCCACTGAAGATGAAATCAGACAGGCATATTTGGATAATGTTAGAAAATATCCACCTGAAAAAGATCCGCAACGATTTCGAAATTTAACACAGGCTTATGAAAATATCAAAAACAATCGGGTTCGGGTTTATAATCAATTGCATCCATTTGAAAATATTAGCGATTGTGAAGACAAACTATTTGAATTGGCAAAGGTCAAGCCATTGAAAAGATGTCGTTTGGGATTAGTCGATCTGGTAAAAGCACAAAAGAAAGTTTTTAAGTAAAATGAGTTAAACTTTTACTGCGTGGCATGTATCAATAGATTATATCCACGCATATTATTTATCTGGAGATGAAAATTATAACATGAAAAAAGATTTTACGCCTGGCGTATTCTCAAGTATTCGAGATCGCTTCACCAAGCGGGTGACTCTGCCGGTGCTAAAAAAAATGGTAGAATTTCTGACACGAAGCGTTGAAAAACGTGTTCAGGGATATGTGTCTTCTGGATGGAAAGCCAAATCGTTGTCAGATTTTCAAGACTGGCTCATTGATTTGCCAGAAGACTTAACCCCAACACAGAGCGCAACGTTGGATTCATGCGATCTGTACACAATACTATCTGAGTTTTCTGCGCTTCGTCAAGAAATCAAAATGCAAAATAGAGAGCAGAGTAGAGCCATCAATACGTTATCTGAAACACTTGATGAATATGAAAGAACTTCCAATCTTTTTAAGGAACGAACAGAAGGTATTGCCTTATTGGAAGAACGTATTCGGACATCAAGCATTCAGGCCAGTGAAAAAAGAACAGTAATGCCTTTTTTAGATATGCGCGATGCTTTGATTCGCGGATATGATTCATGTAAACGTATAAATGAAAATACGAGCCTCCTGAGACCTGCCCCTAAAGGCATTGAAAGTATTATTGAAGGCTATGAAATGGCTATCCGCCGATTTGATCGCGCATTGGCATCGGTTGATATTAAACCCATTGAATGTATTGGAAAACCATTTGATCCAAAAACCATGCGTGCTGTTGGCACAAAATCTGTCAAGGATCATGCTGATGGTATTGTTGTTGAAGAAATGTTGACAGGCTTTATTCGAAAACTAGAAATAATTCGATTGGCAGAAGTGACTGTCAATAAAATTTGATTCATACAATTTTTAATCATGTCATTTGAGTGGCATCAGATAATTTATTATGGAAACACTCAAGCGACATAAACATTAACAGAATCATCCTGAAGATTGGATGACGAAATACTATGGAGAAAAAGAATGGAACCAATTGTTGGTATTGATCTTGGTACAACAAACTCGGAGATTGCGTATATAATTGATAGCAATGCTGAAATCATTAAAGACAATGATGATGGCATTGTGCCATCATGTGTAGGACTTAACGCCAATGGCCATATAATTGTTGGAACTGAAGCCAAAAATCAGGCGGTCATTTATCCTGAAAAGACAGTTTTATCAATTAAGCGGCTTATGGGTAAGGAAGAAAAGATTGTGCTGGGAGATCGTTCTTATCTGCCTCAAGAAATTTCAGCATTTATTTTAAAAGCGTTAAAAGAGCGGGCAGAAAAAAAGCTCAACCAAAATGTCTCCAAAGCAGTTATCACTGTACCCGCATATTTCACTGATGCCCAACGTCAGGCCACACGCGAAGCTGGCGAAATCTCAGGCTTGAATGTCGTTAGAATTATCAATGAACCGACAGCCGCTGCGCTGGCCTATGAATCCAATCGGTCGGAAAGGCAAAACATTCTCATTTACGATTTAGGCGGTGGTACATTTGATGTGTCCATTGTTAAAATTGAAAGTGATGTTGTTGAAGTTATGTCCAGTACTGGGGATAATCATTTGGGCGGTGACGATTTTGACAATGCAATCATGAACGTATTAATGGAACATATTCAAAATGAACTGAAAGTTAAAATCAAAGATGAGGCCAAACTGATGGCACGACTTAAACGTGCTGCTGAAAATGCAAAGATTGAACTGTCGTCAAAACCCTATGTCACCATTGAAGAAGATCATATTGGCAAAAAAACATTTCGGGATGTTCATCTGAGCTTTGAACTATCACGAACTTTATTTGAAAGCATGATTGATGACGATATTTCTCGCACAATGGATGCAGTCAATACTGCGTTACAGGATGCTAACATTTTGCCGGCAGAAATCCACAAGATAATTCTGGTTGGTGGTTCCACCCGAATACCAAAGATTTCAAGAATGCTTGAAGAAAAATTTAAGCAATTACCACATGGTGAAATTGATCCAGACCTTTGTGTCGCTCTGGGTGCTGCAATTCAAGCGGGACGAGAAATGGGAATGGATCAATCGAGCATTTTATTGGACATTACACCTTACACGTTTGGTACATCAGCTCTGGGCACAATCAATGGAGAGCCATCAACGAGCATGTTTGTTCCATTGATTCGAAAGAATACCAAATTACCTGCCAGCCGAAGCGAAGTATTTTATACCATGTTTGATGATCAGGAAGCGGTTGAAATTAAGGTCTATCAAGGAGAGCAACCCAATGCAGTCGATAATGTACTTATCAATAAATATATGTTCCGACTCTCGAACAATACACCCGCTGGAAGTCCAATCGTATTGCACTATGATTTGGATATCAATGGCATATTAAAACTTGAAGCAACTGAAAAGAAAAGTGGGCGAAAAATTAATGCTGTAATTGAAAATGCATTTGCGACTTTCTCTGAAGAAGAAATTTCTAAATCCAGAAAGAAAATTAATGATGTTTGGGGATCCAGCAATGAAGACAGTGATGACTCAAACGATTTGGGTACAGTTTCAGAAGACCTGTTAGAATCTATGCCGCAAGACATGAAAGATATTATACGCAAGGCACAAAGTAAGCTGGATGAAGCCGCTGATGAAGATCGCGAAGATATGATTGATCTTATTGAAGATTTGCAGGATGCAATCAAGCGAAATGACCTAAAAAAGGCAAGATCGTGTAAGGAAGAACTGGAAGAAGTTTTGTTTTATATTGGTGAGGAATAATGAATCGATGTCCGGCATGTAATGCTCGCTATCGAGGAAAAGATAAATGCCATCGATGCGGCATGGAAATAGCGCCATTATTGGAAATCAAAATACGTGCGCAATCCCATGTAAAGCAGGCAATTAAATATTATTGTATGGAAGATTATGATCAAATGTACTTTCATGCACGTCGTGCACATGCACTATATCAAACACGTGAATCCATACAAATCCTGGCCTGTGCCGCTTTATTGGTAAAACATTTTGATGAGGCAACAAAAATGTGGCGACAGTATACGAACTGTCAGCCATATTGTTCCAGATAAATCTGGAATAACAATTAAAAATTTGGAGGTTTATATGAGTAAAGATTTATATCCATCATTACCTATTTACATTGTTGATGATGACGCTGTTTCGCGAGAGGCACATCAGGGCATTCTGGAACATCGTGGCATGAACCATATCATGTTTTCAGACAACACTGATGAAGTACTTTCAAAGTTGGAAAATCAGAAAGTAAGTGTCATATTACTTGATCTGATGTTTCCAAACTGCGAAAGAAATGGTGAGGACCTGCTACCAGACATTCTTCAACGATATCCGGATGTACCAGTAATTATTATCACAGAAACCGATGCTGTTGAAACTGCTGTTCGATGCATGAAATCCAATGCATATGATTATATTGTCAAACCAGTTGATGCCGAACGTTTGATTACGACTGTCGAACTGGCACTTGAATTTGGTGATATTCAAAATGAAAATATGACATTGCAAAAACAACTGCTGAGTGGACAATTACAGCATCCAGAAGCTTTTGCAGGTATTGTATCATCAAATAACGAAATGCTGTCCATATTCCGCTATGTTGAAGCTATTTCGACATCCAACCAGCCGCTGTTAATATCTGGTGAAACCGGTGTTGGAAAAGAATTGATAGCCACTGCTGTTCACAAATGCAGTAATCGTAAAGGTGAATTTCTGTCTTTCAGTGCTGCGGGATTGGATGATGAAACATTCTGTGATCGGTTATTTGGTCATGTCAGAGGCGGTATTGAAGGTGCCACTGAAGATCAAATGGGTATTGCACAAAAAGCCAATGAAGGCACGTTGTTCCTTGATGAAATCGGCGAATTGAGCTACGACACACAAAAACGTTTATTACAATTTATTCAAGAGCGTGAATATTATCCATTGGGTTCTACAAAACCCAAACGAACCAGTGCCAAAATTGTGGCTGCTACCAACAAAGATCTCAAGAGTCTGGTCGATCAGGGGAAATACAGGGCAGACCTGTATTACCGACTCAGTGCGCATCATATCAGCATTCCGCCATTAAGAGATCGTATGGAAGACCTGCAATTGTTGTTAGAGTATTTTATTGATATGTCTGCAAGAGACATGAACAAACGATTCCGCGTTCCCAGCAAGAAAATTTTGGCCTGTCTGTCAGAATATGAATTTCCAGGGAATGTCCGCGAATTGCGCGCAATGATCTATGACGCTGTTGTCAGTCAAAAACGCGGCGACTGGTTGGATACCAAGTTCTTTGAAAAATATGTTAACACAAACCAACCCAATGGCGTACAAATCAGAAAATTCCAGAGTTCTGACTCTGCGGCATTCGTTTCAGCATTGCATCGATTGCCATTGATGAGAACCTTACAAGACACACTCATTGAAGAAGCCTTGAAACGCTCCAATGGAAATCAAACCATTGCTGCCAATATGATTGGTGTATGTCGTCAAACAATTATTCGCTATCTGAAAAAATAAAGTGGGCGTCAGCAGCAGGCGCATGCCTGCTGCTGACATAACTGCTTGGAATTAATCTGATAGGTTGAAACAATGGATCCCTGCCAATATGAACAAATACACATAGTTCTAAACAATTTCGTACTGACAATTGCGTTTATGTCGATAAAACCAGATTTGCATATGAATTACTACAGAATAAAATGACGCAATGTTTTCTATCCCGACCCAGACGCTTTGGTAAATCTCTGTTTTTGAATATGTTAAAAGAAATATTTTTGGGGAATAAGGAACTGTTTAAAGGACTTTATATTTATTATCGCTCATCCATGTGCGTATAAGGCCATTCCCTGGTTAAAAAGCCTTGCCATCAATCCTGAACCACTTGCAACACTTTCTGAATTAAAGCAAAATGAACTGTTGGCTGATTTTATCGTAGAAAATGCCAGCCGACTATAATGCTGCTGAACATTCTGTCAATTCATTGATTGACAGGATTCTACTGTCCATTTATTAAATATTTTCCTTGACAGATTATCAAATAGTGATATGAATTATCTTTTGTTTTTTTGAGCATTTTTATGCTTACGTTAAAAATCATAATAAAATGCCCGATGTTCAGGATTGTTCTGGAGCCTGATGTTTGAATGTTCCAGAAAAAAGAATATCGAGTAATAAAAGAGGGTCACAATGATAAAGGCAAAGCGAAAACCTTTGACAGAGATTAAGCAATCCATACAAGCGTATGACAGGGTTCTCATCGTAGGTTGTGGCGGATGCGTATCTGTATGTCTGGCTGGCGGACAGAAGGAAGTTAACATTCTCAAGGCTGAGCTTGATGCAGAACTTAAACTGGATGGTCAAACCAAAACACTCGAAGGTCATACATTGGAACGTCAATGTAATGTTCGTTTTCTTGATGAACTGGCAGGTATAGTTCCAAAATACGATTGTATTCTCTCCATGGCGTGCGGAGCAGGTGTTCAGTATCTGGCCGAGCGATATGCGGAAATTCCTGTTTTTCCAGGGCTCAACACCATAGCGATTGGTGTTGATATGGATATTGGACTTTATCAGGAAAAATGTCGTGCATGTGGTGAATGTGTATTGGCCTATACTGCTGGTATTTGTCCGGTTACAGGATGTGCCAAAAGCTTGTTCAATGGACCATGCGGCGGCACTAATAATGGCGAATGTGAACTGGGGAATGGAATTCCATGTGCATGGTATGAAATATACAATCGACTTGAGAAACAGGGACGTCTGGATAATATTATTAATTTTCGTCCGCCCATGCAATGGCAGAATCAGGTTCGACGAACCATTGTTCAGGATGCGTATGCACATCGGTATGAACCATCATGATCTGATGGGATTTTATCGTAGCAAAATTTTGATAAATTTAAACAAGAAGTGTTATTTATGGATTTAACAATGCATCAGATTTATCAATTTGTTGGAGGCCCATTGGTCTGGTTTTCAATTATCGTATTCATTGCGGGTACGATTCATCAGATACATCGGTTTTTTACAGAATTTAGCCAAAAGAAAATCACGCCCCAATATCAACCTCCTGGATTAAAAAAACAACCCCCTATTGGTTGGTTTTCTAAAAGTGCCATTCAGACACGTCTGGCCATGATAAAAGACTGGTTTTCAAGGGAAAACCGGATTCGTAACATGGCCATGTTTCGTGCCACGAACGTGTTTGGCATTCATCCAGTCATGAGTTGGACCACACTGATTTTTCATGTGTGTCTGGTGCTTACACCATTTTATGTGCTGGCGCATAACATATTATTGGACGAAGCTCTGGGGATTTGTTTTTTTTCCTGGTCTGAAACACTAACAGATGGCATGACATTTGTTTTACTTGTTTGTGGTGCATATTTTTTGTATCGACGATTATTTGTTCGTCGTGTTCGCGCGATCACCACACTGTATGACTATGTAATGTTATTTATAGCTGTTGCGCCATTTTTAACCGGCTTTCTGGCATATCATCAAATTTATGATTATCAAACAATGGTCATTCTTCATATATTGGCCGGTGAATTAATGTTAATCACAATCCCTTATACCAAATTTGCTCACATGATATATTTCTTTTTGCAACGATTTTTTGTTGCAAATGAATATAGTTTTGGGAAGGGAGATCGTCGCTGGTAATTAGTCCATTCAACAGATCATTGCATTAAAAACTGGCAATTTTGATATGATCGTTGAATTGAAAAACAGGTTCGGAGCATTTCATGACAGAGCAGAAATCAATTGAAATAAATCCCAAAACAATACAAAACCTGCTTAATGAAAAAAAGGCACAAATCCAGACTGCCCTTAAAGTTTGCGCACATTGTACCATGTGTGCTGAAAGTTGTTTTTTGTTTATGACAAGGGATCAGGATCCCAAATATATGCCATCATACAAATTTATCAACTCAATCGGCACGCTTTACAATAAAAAGGGGCGGGTGGATCGCGAGAGCCTTAACAAAATCAGGGATATTGTTTGGAAAGATTGTGTGTTATGCACACGATGTTATTGTCCCATGGGAATTGATATTCCGGCAATGATTGCGCATGCTAGAAATATATGCCGGTCACAGGGTGTGGTTCATGAGTTTGATGCCTCCTGATGGGACCATGTGTTTTAGGGATTGTAAAATAAAAACAGCAATAAACATTGGTTTGTTGCTGAACAGGGAGCGCACCCAATAACAGTTTACATTCAACTCTGGTTGAAATATGTCAAATTTTATGGCATTGGCAACGTTGGAGTTGATTTATTAATAATGAGGAAAGAGCAATATGAAATCAGGTAGCAATCTTGAAAAAATATTACGTTCCGGAAATTTTGCCTTTACAGGAGAACTCGGCCCACCTCGGGGCACCAATGTCGAGGCGGTTCGTAAAAAAGCAGCACCACTCAAAGGCATGGTTGATTCGGTCAACATTACTGACAATCAAACTGCAATGGTACGAATGTCCAGTTGGGCAGCATCGTTAATCGCCATTCAAGAAGGCCTGGAACCCAATTATCAAATGGTCTGTCGGGACAGAAATCGTCTGGCCATGCAAGCGGATATTCTTGGAGCTTATGCCCATGGCATCAGAAATCTTTTGTGCTTATCCGGAGATCATCAACAGTTCGGCGATCACCCCAATGCCAAAGGCGTGTTTGACATTGACTCGATTCAATTGGTCAATATGGTCAAAAATATGCGTGATAATGGCAAATTTATGGGAGGCGCTGATATTGATGGCCCGCCGGGGATGTTTATCGGTGCAGCAGCCAATCCTTTTGCCGATCCTTTTGAATGGCGCGTTTATCGTCTGGCAAAAAAAGTTCAGGCTGGCGCGGATTTTGTTCAAACGCAATGTATCTACAACATGAAAAAAATGCGTGAATGGGTGAAACAGGCCAATGATATGGGATTGACCGAAAAAATTTATATTCTGGCTGGTGTCACTCCCATGAAAAGCCTCGGTATGGCGCGATATATGAAATCAAAAGTTCCTGGCATGGATGTACCCAATGAAATTATCAATCGTCTCAAAGGTGTCAAAAAAAATGAACAGGCGGATGAAGGCATTAAAATTGCCTGCGAACAAATTGAAGAATTTAAAGAAATGAAAGGTATTGCCGGCGTTCATTTAATGGCTATTGAGTGGGAACATAAGGTGCCCGAAATCGCTGAACGTGCTAAAGTTTTACCTAGACCTGTTATTGAATAATTTGATATTTTGATTGTTGCATCCATATTACTGGTGCAACAATCAAAAGAACATGATTGTCAGCCTGAAACAAGAAATGAAACCAAACAACGTAATTGATCCATATTTGAACATTCCAAAGGGCCTTAATAATGAAAACCTTTGGAAAGCATTTATCAAGCGAATTGAAGAAATTGACACCATACGTCGTGCAATTCGATCTAATCTAAACCTTGCCACAGCCAAGAATGAAACGCTAAAAATTCAAGAATTGAAAGCCGAATCTATTGCATTATTGAATGAACGTAATGCACTTCATAACGAGATGAAACTGGTTAAAGAAAGGATTAAACAATATAATCGTTTATTAAATGGCCAGATTCCCCAACCTCTGGCAATTGAATTTATGTTAATTGCCCAAAAAAAATTGCCAAAATCTGTTTTTGCTGATATTCGAGACGAAGCTGCGATTCGAATAGTCAGCCATAAAGCCTGACGACTTTCATGACATCAATATGACAAGAATGCGACTTATTCTTCAACTATTATCAAAAGAAAAATCTCTATGCGCTGGATCCTTTGTTGACTCAACATCAATAAATATATTAGTATATTAGGGCATGATCCATAATGACCACGTACACAAATCATAATTTATTAGATGAAATAATCCAAAGAAAAAAAATTGTTGCAGAAATACAGAGAAAAACGACACTCAAACAAAGCATGCGCTTATCCAGTTATCCAGTGAATTCTATTGGACTGATGTTTATTTTTTTGGATCCATTATTCAACCAGGGCGACCAAACCCAATAATCCATCAAATCAAATACGAAAAATTCCATTGTTGACATCAGACAAAGGATATCTTACTTTATATTATTAAATTTTAATTAATTTTGGCATTCATGGAGGAAAAAAATGCGTATTAAAATGAAACAACACGTTTTAATCTGTTTGTTGGGGATTATTGTTTTCATTTGCGGCTGCGGAGATTCGCAAATGGTTCAGGCGCGATCTTATGAAAACATGCAGATGGTTCCTACAAATTTCAGTAAGATTGCAAAAATTGCACGCCAGGGCGTAGTCAATATTCGCACAGAAAAGACTATTAAGGGCGGGGGTCGTGTTTTTCGATATTTCTTTGGTCCCAAAGGCGGCGGGGATCAACAAAATCAAAATCCTTTTGGTAACGACCATTTTGACAATTTTTTTGATCGCTTTTTTGGCGATGATGAAGGATCAGGACGTGATTATAAGCAAAAAAGTCTGGGGTCTGGATTTATCATTGATAAAGAAGGCTACATTGTTACCAACAATCACGTAATTGAGGATGCAGATGATATTAAGGTCAAGCTGGCCAATGGTGACGAGTTTGATGCCACAGTTGTGGGTCGAGATCCCAAAACTGATCTGGCACTGATCAAAATTCCAAAATCCAGTGATCTTAAACCCATTCCCTGGGGAAAATCCGAAGATATGGAGGTCGGTGACTGGGTTGTTGCAATCGGCAGTCCATTTGGGCTGGAACAAACTGTCACTGCTGGAATTGTCAGCGCAAAAGGACGCACCATTGGATCAGGGCCTTATGACGATTTTATTCAGACTGATGCCTCAATTAATCAGGGAAATAGTGGCGGGCCCTTGCTTAATTTAAAAGGCGAAGTGATTGGTATCAACACAGCTATTATTGCTGGGGGGCAGGGCATTGGATTTGCTATCCCCACGAATCTGGCGCATGGCATTATTGATCAGTTGAAAAATGAGGGTGAAGTCACTCGCGGTTGGCTGGGTGTCGGCATTCAAAATTTAAGCAAAGAAATGGCGGATTATTACAATCTGGATAATCAGGATGGTGTTCTTGTCAGCCAGGTTTATGAAGGTGATCCGGCTGATAAGGCGGGTATGCAGTCACAGGACATTATTATCGCTGTCAATGGCAAAAGTATTAAAGATACTCGCCAACTTTCAAGGATTATTGCTGAAACGTCTATTGGAAAAGAAATTTCTGTGGATGTGCTTCGCAAAGGTCGGAAAAAAAGCCTGAGTGTTGTTATTGCCAGACGTGATGAATCTCGTTTGGGAGAACTTTCCTCAAGCACATCTAATCGCGACACAACTTTGGGAATGCGGGTTGAAGATTTAAACGCGCATCTGGCATCACGTTTTCAATTAAAAGCAGATGAAAAAGGCGCTATTGTCGTAGAAATTGATCCGAATGGCAATGCGGCTGAATCTGGTATTCAACCTGGTGATATTATTGTTGAAGTCAACCGACAAGCAGTTGGCAGCAAAAATGACTATCACAAAATTGTCGAATCTGTTGCAAAAGGCGATGAATTGAAATTCTTTATTAAACGCCGCACTGGATTTCATGTAATTAAATTGAAAAAATAATAATTATAAAGGATAAATTATGTTTAAAGAACCAAGATCTGAACTAATGTTTTCATGGTCGGATTTAGGCGATATAGACCTTGGCCGCCCCAATTTGGGTGCAACCACGCATGTGGCGGTGTATCGTCTGATGCAATACACCATGCGTGATGTTTTAATTAAACGCTATGATCCACAGACAGCCTCGCAAATTTTATATGAATCCGGCAAAAGCGCCGGCATGAGCTTTTGCGCAAATGTGCTGGATACAAGCCAGGAGTTGAACGATTTTGTCGCCAGCCTTCAGGATGCCCTAAAAAACTTTGGTGTGGGAATCTTGCGTTTTGAAAAGGTTGATCTGGAAAACAATTCATTTGTTCTGACTGTCGAAGAAGACCTGGATTGCTCGGGTATTCCGATGATCAATGAAACAATTTGTGATTACGATGAAGGCTTTATTGCTGGCATTCTTGAAGAATACCTTGGCAAACCCTTTGATGTCAAAGAAATTGATTGCTGGGCAACGGGTGACAGGGTATGTCGTTTTGAAGCCAATCCATTGTTATCGGAGAACTAAACCATGATTGCTGTTGTTCAGCGGGTCAAACAAAGTGAAGTCACTGTGGCCGGTGAGTCTACCGGCCGCATTGATCAAGGATTAATGGTTCTTCTGGGAATTGGACACAACGATCAGAAAAAAAATGCCGATTACCTGGCAGATAAAATTGTCCATCTGCGCATATTTGAAGATGATGCCGGCAAAATGAATCGTTCATTGATGGATATCAATGGGGAAATGCTGGTTGTATCTCAATTTACTTTGTTAGGTGATTGCAGAAAAGGTCGGCGTCCATCATTTATCAATGCGGCACCACCTGATATGGCCAATGAATTATATTTGTATTTTGTGGATCGCGTGAAAAATCTCGGTATCCATACACAAACTGGCGTGTTTGGCGCTATGATGGATGTTTCCCTGATCAACCATGGCCCGGTAACCATGATATTGGAAAGTGTGTAGCCCTTGGGATTATTTGACAAACTAAAACAAATCAAAAAACAAAAAACAAAAGACGTTTTCAAGTATAGTTTTGCAGCCGATGGTATGCTATTAACAGTACCACCGAAAGTCTGGCGGGCATTGATACAACAACAAGTTAACGCTCATCTGATGCATCAATACGTTGCCCTTCAAATGCTGGTTGAAGAAAACGCTGCGGCACAATTAGAAAATGGCTTTTTTATACCATCATCCTCGGCGGTATTGCTGGACAAACATTCCCGATTTCTGCTGGATTTGCCTGATCCCTGGCCTGGCAGTTTACATATCGAAATTGATGGCCACACCCAAAGCCAACGATTTAATGTCAAACTTTTTCTTGAAGCCCCTGATGGTGAAATCATTCGATATTATGATTTCAATGGCCCGATACTGACTTTAAGTGAAGAAGAAAAATTTTTGCCTGATGCCGCACAATGGCACGCATTTCAGGCAATCAATAGCCATTGTGCATTGCCAGAAAATCAACGTTCGGAATATCATAATCTTAAATTGATCTATCAATTGCAACAGGCAAAAGAACAGGGGTTGAATATAGATCTGTCTCATTTCAGTGAACTGAATATTGTTCAACCTGAAAGAATTGGTGTTACTGTTGATGAACAACCTGATGGCTCTGCATTGCTGACACCCTCCTTTGGCAATCTGGCATCTGCTGATGACATTGCCAACCGCCTCGGACAGCTTGATCCTGGTAATCAGGTTCAAAGTATGCGTATCAATGACAGCATTGTGCTTTTGGATGAAGACAAACTGACCACTGTGCATGAAATTATTCACAAACGAAAAATCCCAAAAGCCCATGTCAAACAATTTATGGAAACCCCCGGCGCATATATTGATGCCTCTCGAATTGATCTGGATGTTGGGTTTTCGTATCGGGTAAAAGGTGCGACACGTTTCAAACATGCATATTTTGGTGATACTGATCTGTCGGATATCAACTGGTTTAACAAGGATAATGACGCTCCTGAAGAAATTGCTGATAATATTCCGGATCTTACACAAATCATTACCGATCAAAGCGATCTGGAACAATTTAGAAATCACATGACTGATTCTATCCAGGCTGGGGCTGATTGTTTTCAATTCAATCAATTCAGTATTCCATTGGACCAGATCCAGATCATTGAAGACAAACTGAATGAACTGGCCGCCACATTGTTAGACTCACCCCAGGAATCTGTTTCTGAGTTGAAAGTCATTGATATTACACAAAATGACGAATTCTGCGAGTTTGCCAATGATAAAATCCCGCCACAGCCAGAATCCTGTTTGTATAACGAACCATTGGATTTCTCCCAATACAAACGACAACCTTATCCGCATCAGCTAGAGGGTATCCGCTGGATACTGGGCCTGTCCATTGAAAGCATCCATATCCCCAAAGAACTTCAGGATCGATTGGGGGCATTGCTGGCTGATGACATGGGTTTGGGAAAAACATTTATGTCGCTGATTGCTGCAGCAGAATACTATCGACTTGCAGACATAAAGGGCGATATCAAACGACCAGTTCTGGTTGTCGCGCCCCTCAGTTTATTGGAAAACTGGAAAAATGAAGTAAGCGAAACATTTAATATCAGTCCATTTCGTGATATTGTTATACTTCAATCCAATGCTGAACTCCAAAAATACAGGATTCAGGGCTCTGGTGCAGAGACACGACAGGGCTTTTCAAATGATTCTAATGATGATGACAGTATTTGTGACACCCATATTCAATATGCGCTTAAAATTGGTTCCAGCTTTGGCACTGAACGATTGGACATAGAACGCCGCATGGTGCTGACCACCTATCAAACCCTTAGAGATTACCAATTTTCATTATGCCGCATTGACTGGTCTCTGGTCATTTTTGATGAAGCCCAAAACATTAAAAACCCCAATGCGCTTCAAACCCGAACAGCCAAAGGATTGAAAGCACGATTCAAGCTGCTGGTAACAGGAACACCGGTTGAAAATCATCTGGGAGATTTTTGGTGTTTGTTTGATACCGCAAGACCGGGCCTTCTAGGCGCATACCAGGGCTTTTTAAAAAGATTTGTATCACCCATGCTTCGGGCCAATTCTGAGGATATCTCAGACATTCGAAATGAAATTGGTACAGAGCTTCGACAGACAGTGGGCGGATTGATGCTTCGCCGCACAAAAGCCGAAAAAATCAGCGGGCTTCCCCAAAAAACAATATATGTTGGCGCACAAATGCCAGATGATCGCATTGAAGTGTTTGATCCCAATCTTGTGTGCATGATGGAAGGACACCAACTGGATACCTATGAATCCATTGTGAATGAAACTGTCAACAATGAAGATCGTTCCAATGCCAGTGCGAGAATATTGCGCGGTCTGATGCAATTAAAAGATGTCTGTTTACATCCAGACCTCATTGATGGCGGCACACCAGAGATTCCGGAAACATCAAAAGATGCCAGGTCTGTTATGATGCAATCTGCAAAGTTGGCATGCCTGTTGAACCTCTTATCACAGATTCAAGGCCGCGATGAAAAAGTAATTATTTTTATATTAAATAAGCGCCTTCAACAGTTCATTATTCTTTGTTTACAGCTTATATTCGATATTCATGTGGATGTTATCAATGGCGATACCAAAGCTGTTGCAAAAAATGACTATACCCCAACCCGAGTCCGCATTATTGATGCTTTTCAAAAAATGGATGGTTTTCAAGTCCTGGTAATGTCTCCAGTTGCTGCGGGTGTTGGTCTGACAGTCACCGCAGCAAATAATGTCATTCATCTGGAACGTCATTGGAATCCTGCAAAAGAAGATCAGGCAACAGACAGGGTCTATCGCATTGGACAAAATAAAGATGTCAATGTGTATATTCCAGTGGTGCATCATCCTGAAGCACGTTCATTCGAGCTGAATTTACACACCTTACTATCGAATAAAATTGACCTGAAAGAAGCAATCGTCACGCAAGACGATGTGACAGCAAAAGATATGGTTAGAACAGGTCTGTTCAATCGTCCCATGAAAAGCCGATAAAAGTGAAAAAACATGGCAACATTTAAACCCCAAAAAATTCAACTGGATCATGGCGGCGGTGGATCTGCCAGTCATCAATTGATTACAAATCTGTTTTTGCCTGCATTTGACAATCCCTATCTACGCCAAATGGATGACAGTGCCCAATTAACCATTGGAAATACCCGCATTGCATTTTCAACAGATACGTTTGTCGTGTCGCCAATTTTTTTTCCAGGCGGCAATATAGGCGATCTGGCTATCAATGGAACTGTTAATGATATTGCAATGAGCGGTGCCAGACCATTATACCTGAGCGTTGGCATGATAATTGAGGAAGGTTTTCCTGTGGATTCCTTAAATCGTATCCTGCAAAGCATGAAACAGGCCGCACAAATTGCGGATGTCCAAATTGTCACCGGAGATACCAAAGTGATGCCATCAAACAAGCTGGATGGTATTGCGATCAATACAGCCGGCATCGGGATTATTGAGTCAGACTGTTATATTTCAGCCAATCGCGCGCAGGCAGGAGACAAAATTATTCTAAGCGGAACGATTGCTGATCATGGTATTACCATATTGATGCATCGCGATAATCTGATGATTGAAGGTGATATTCAATCTGATACTGCGCCATTAAATGATCTGGTCTTACAATTAATTTCAGATTGCGATGATATCCATGTCTTGCGAGATCCCACACGCGGTGGGATAACATCAGTTTTGAACGAAATTGCACATCAATCCGGTGTCGAAATAGAAATTCAAGAAGATTCGATACCAATCAAACCCCAGGTTTCCGCCTGCTGCGACTTGCTTGGCCTTGATCCTTTCAGCATTGCCAATGAGGGAAAATTGATTGCCATTGTGCCTGAATCCTCTGTCACCCAGGCCCTTTCTGTGATGCATAAACATCCATTCGCGGCAAAGGCCGCAGTGATAGGCTCGGTCGTGTCTGATAGAAATCCAATTGTTTATGTCAAAACGCCCATTGGCGGAAAGCGTCTTTTGCATATGGCGGTTGGCGACCAGATGCCTCGTATTTGTTGAATTTCATTGCAGTGTCAATCTATCTATGATACAAATAAGGATGATGGGAAAATCTTAGAAATGCTCTGAAAATAAGTTCCTCATTTCTGAAAGAGTCAATTCTATTCATCTTCTTCAGCGTAATCCAGGTTCAAAAATAGGAATTCAATATATTAAATGGGGAACTTATTTTCCAAGATTTCCTTAGAAAAAGGCTTTAACTTTGGAAAGTAGAAGTCTCTATGAATAAAGATTTACAATATATCATTAATTTATTGAATGAAAAGCGTGGTTTTGATTTTTCTGGCTATTGTTTATCAACCTTGGATCATCGGATCATTCAGCGCATTTCAATAACGCAATGTACCAATTACGACACCTATTTTAACTATTTGCAGGACAACCCAGATGAACTTGATCACCTGATCGATATATTGACCATCAATGTAAGTCGATTTTTCAGAAACACGCTGACGTTTGATTACATTTCTACACAAATTTTGCCCGCAGTATTATTTCATAAAACAAACAAAAACATGAAGTTAACATTTCGTGTGTGGTCTTCCGGTTGTTCCATGGGAGAAGAACCTTATTCTATTGCAATACTGATAAATGAATTACTTGAAAAGAAAAATTTCAAATATGATATTCGAATTTTTGCAACAGATATTGATCGCCAGATATTGAAAAAAGCGCAACAGGCAATTTATCCATATGAAAGCATTGAAAATATAAAATACAAATTGTTAAAAAAGTATTTTATAACCAATGGAGAATCGTATCATTTACACAAAAAGATAAAAGAGATGGTAGCCTTTTCAGTTTATGATATACTGTGCAAAAACAGTTTCGCTCCGCCTGAAAGTATTTTCGGCGCTTTTGACATGGTTTTTTGTAGAAATGTTTTGATATATTTCAGTAAGGAATATCAGGAAGTTATATTTGAAAAACTATATCGTTCATTGGCCAGCAATGGGTATCTTATATTGGGGGAGGTTGAGGTTCCTGCAGCAAAATATCAGAAGTCTCTCAAAAAAGTTTCAGATTGTTGCCATATCTATCAAAAAATCTAGTAATGAAGCAGCGTTCAAATTTTGATAACACCTGGAGTCAATAATTAAACTTTTCCCCTGACAAATATACATACACCTCTAAACAAGGAGATGATAAAAAATGAAAAAAACAACCTTCGTTTTTCTAGTTTTTATTTTTTCTTTTTCTGTTTTCCTTGTATCCTGTTCTAAAAATTTCCAGGAATCAAACCCGATAATCATTGGCATTAATCAATGGACTGGCTATGATCCTTTCATTCTGGCAGATCATCTGGGATTTTTTGAAAAGAACCATGTGAATGTTGATATTAAGCGGTACAAATCCGCAACAGAAGAAATGGTTGCTATGACAAATGGAAAATTGCAGGGTGCCGGTTTTACATTAGATGAGATCTTTTCATTAATTCATGCTGGCTTTAAAGGAAAAATTGTCTTGATTGTCGATTATTCCATGGGCGGTGATATGGTTATTGGTCAACCAGACATTAAAACGATATCCGATCTTAAAGGGAAAACAATTGGTTATGAAGGCACTGTTGTGGGCGAATTTCTGCTTGATCGGGCATTGTCTGAAAACCAGGTGAAAAAATCGTCTGTCACATTGATTGATGTTCATGCAGCGAACTGGCGCTCTGCTTTTAAAGAAAAAAAAGTAGATGCACTCGTATGCTTTAATCCTGTTGCCTCAATTCTATTGGATGAAGAAAGCGGCAATCTTCTATTCAGTTCGGCCAATATCCCATTTGAGATTATTGATGTCCTTATTTTTTCTGAAGCATTTTACAATGATAACAAAGTGGCTATTACAAAAATTGTCAGAACCTGGTTTGATGCACTGACATTTATCAATACCCATTTGGATGAAGCGGCCAAAGTGATTGCATCAATTAAGAACATAACCCCTGATGATTACAAGAGTGGTTTAAAGGATCTGGTTGCACCTGATCTTAAAGTCAACTTGTCTGTCTTTAATCCTGAATCGAAAAAAAATATTTACAAATATTCTCAAGCGATTATCAATTTTATGCTTTCAAAAGGCTTACTGTCAAAGCGTATCCATACAAGCAATCTTTTTCAATCCGAAATATTATCATCCATCCAGAGGATGAACCATAAAGGAGATATCAAATAATGAAACATATTTCTTTTAAAAGCATCCGAGGTAAACTGACCTTCTGGTTTATTATCCTGGGGCTTTCGCCTTTATTGATCGGC
>Ga0272440_1001209_pt1 | contig 21480 bp, 13 predicted proteins | sample SSMMMBAug17_FD_192440 | JGI IMG/M metagenome (GOLD analysis project Ga0272440, IMG submission 192440) | Marine sediment archaeal communities from Little Sippewissett salt marsh, Falmouth, MA, United States - SSM-MMB-Aug17 | ecosystem: Environmental > Aquatic > Marine > Wetlands > Sediment ...
AGATAACGTATAAATGCAAAAAATTCAGTCTGCCTTGTTTTAAGTTGTTCCATCAGATTCTTGATTTCACTATATGCGCCCTGGCGAGCGAGTCGGATCACTTCTTGTAAAAAGTTTTCATCAGGGAGGTTCTCTGGTTTGGAGGCAACTTCTATGATTTTTTCATCTTCCTTGATCGTCAGCTCTGGTACGTATCTTTTTATTAATGCAACCAGATTGTTCATTCGAATTGGCTTGGGTAGATAGGCATCAATGTTAAACGCAATAATTTGTTCTTCATGACTGTATTTTGAATCAGAAGACATCATTACAAAAATAATGTCATCATCAATAAAATCTTCATCTTCACGTATCTGCTGGATAATATCAAAACCATTCATATCTGGCATGTGTATATCCATCAGAACAATTTGTGGTTTTTTTTCATTTATTTGATCAATTGCAGACTGTGCGTCAGCCGCTTCTTCAATGATTATATCTGGATACTGTAACAACATCTGTTTAATCATAAACCGATTCACATTAACGTCATCGACTACCAGAATCTGAACAGGCAAATTGAAACGCTTGCGAGCAATTGTTTTATTGGCAAGATCGTTTACTGTGTAATTTTCAGGTATATCAAATATTTCATGTATTTGAGATAATAAATTCTCTCCAGCACCTTGAATACTGTCAATCATTTCTTTGTGTTGAGATGAGAGCGTAGTGTCAATTCTTAGTATCTGCGTTAAACCAAGAATAACATTTAATGGCGAAAGTAATTCATGGGTTACTGATGGTTTTATATTCATTTGATTGGACATAAAGTTTTTTCCTGAGTTAAATTTTATTGGGGACAGGAATTTGTGAAAAAATTGATTTCATCATTTGTTACTCCATATACACCAACGCATCTGGCATCACCATTCATTCCAGCATCGACAGGTCCTTCGATTCTCGTTCCAATTAATTGGATCAAACCACTATTCATTTGAACAGATTGCGCATTCGCTATAATGTGGCCATGATCAACCTCCACTGTCCCACTTACCAGAGAGATACCAATGGCGGCAGAAATATGACTATCTTTCACAAGTATGTTGCCTGATGTTTGTATTCCAACATTTTGAGTGCCGCTTAGCGCTAAAATGGTACAATCACTTACGATAGGTTGCACTGATGATGTTGCGACATTATAAATACCAATATTTTCATTTGTTCCATATGACTTAATTGTAATATTTTTCAATGATAAAGAGGCGTCTGAATTATAAATGCCGAGTGCATATGTATTATTTGATGCCTCAGAGATAATTGTCAAAGATCTAAGCTCGCAATTCATTACACCAACAACAGTCGCGCTCGTATGATCTGTAGATGGTGGGACATTGCCACCATTAAAATGAATGGTCGTTTGATTTTCACCCGAACCTTCAATATCAACAAATGGTTTTAATGTTATTTGTTCGTTAAATATACCTGGCCCGATTTTGATTAAGTAGCGGTTTGTGTCTGAATTATCTGTAATGGAAGCCAGGGCATCAGTGATTGTTGAAAATCGTCCCCCATCACCCACTGTAATGATATTTTTTAATTGCTCATAGGCTTGCCATTTCAATGATGTCCCATCAGCAACAAGCATGTGACCATCCTGTGGGGTGCCAGAAATGGATAGCTTTTCCACTGAAAGGCTTTGGTTCTGAATATCATCGCCGGTGATCGTGTTGTCTTTGATTTTTGCAGTTGTGACAGCATCGTCTGCAATTTTTGATTCAATGACAGTTTGATCATAAAGATTACTGTCAAAATTTACCCATTTCTCACCATCAAAAAAATAAAAGCCAGGATGTTGTTCAGAAGGATGATATACCAGAAGACCTTCAACCGGATTTTCAATATTAGAGAGATCTTCCATGCGCGGAATTAACACACCCCCCTTTTGAGAATCAATTTGCAATGCAGAAGCGGTATATGGGTTAACAGTACCAATGCCCACAGTTGTTGAACGAATGGTGTATATGGGATCTTCAGGCTTAAAAATCTGAATGCGATTATTTTCTGTATCTGAAACAAATAGTTTACCAGAACGATCAAGCACCAATTGTTTTGGGTTGAATTGACTTTGCGAACTGAATACTGTCTTGATAAAATATCCATTGTTATCGTAAATCTGAATACGACTATTTGTAGTATCAGCAACATAAACATTGCCTGAATCATCAACATTGATCCCATAAGCCACGCCCAAATCTCTATTTTGTGCTGGCGGAAATTCAGTTTTATATCCCCAGCTGGAATCAAATTTTTGAACGCGGTTGTTTCGAGAGTCCAAAACAAAAATGTTTCCAGATCGATCAATGGCAATATCATAAGGAGTATTAAACTGTCCAGATCCGGCGCCCGATCCACCGAACGTATAATCAAAGCTGCCATCCGCTTTGAATACTTGAACGATATGGGTATCGGTATCTGTTACATAAATATTTCCTTTCTTGTCCAGTGCAATCCCATATGGTTCACCCAGATGATCTTCACCAATGGTCTGGATCAATTGACCTGTCTCTGCGTCCAGATCGATTGAAAATTTTTGTATGCGATGATTTAATCGATCAACCACAAAAAGATTATTCTCTTGATCCATTACCATGCCTTGGGGCGAATCTAGTTTTCCACCACCAATACTGGAAATATTCATTTGGCCATCACTGTCAAACAATCGGATGCTATCAGCAGAACGTTCTGCCACTAGAACATAATTATTTTCGGTCACGACAATTCCTGTCGGTGTCGTAATACTTCCCGCACCAAGCATTTCACCATAATTGATTTCACTGATTTGGGCATCAAAAGGCGAAGGTGCGCCCCAATAGAAACCGCCGCCGCCGTCAGACATCAACGCTTCCTTTAAATTGCCATTATTTAGAATACCTGACAATTTACCTGGCAATAATGCCTGATCGGCGATATCATAGCTTTGAATGGTTCCATCAACAATATCTTTGCTTTGAATGGCATTGGTCAAATCAATTGAAGAGTATCCCAACGAACCAGTTGCCAGATCGCTTGCCTGAATGGCGCCTGATAAATCCAGAACAGTATATGGAACAATTTTATCTGCTAAATTTAATTTTTCATAGTTAATTGATTGCAATGCAATATCTTTTCCTTGAATCGCACCATCTAACAAAAGCTTGCCATAAGGAATTTTTGCATTGCTTGCAATATGCGTATCTTGAATCGCCCCATTGTCAATGTGTTGTGATTGAATGGCTTTTTCAGAAATTTCTATGGCTGTAATCATGGGATGTCCGGATATCAATAATTGACCAGATAGATCAGGCACTGTCAGAGACTGAGGCGATGATGCCAGGTTGATTAATTCTGTCTGTCCCAAAATAAGAGATTGGATATCCACATGATTGATCGTGCCAGTCAATACAGAAGCTATTTTTGCTGTCAGGTTTTCGGTAATAGATGCCTGTGTGATTAAAGCACTTTGTGCAGTAACTGTATTTAATTGACTGTGACCCAATACAGTAATCTTTGGCAATTCATCTGGCATGGATCCAGATCCATGAATTGTCTGCCAGTACAAGTCACCCTTGCCATCAATGGAAAGGACCTGACCATCTGTTCCTGCCTGGCTGACAGACAACTTTTCTGACGTAATACTTCCCACTGAAAGATCATCTGATGTAATACTTTCATCTAAAATAATGATTGAATCTACTGCACTATGAGACATCTTGCTTGCAGTCACAGCGCCATTCTTTAAGTCATTGGTTGAAATATGCCCATCCAAATCAAGTTTGGTGTAACCAATTTGTGCATTGTCTGCAATATCAATATCTGTAATAGATTGTTTCAAGCTGAGTTTGGCATAAGGAATATCGCCATTATCAAGACTGAGTTTGGGATAGGTTACCGAACCATTGGTTAAATCTGTTGACTGAATGCTGTTTTCAATATTCAACTTGTTATACGCGATTTCAGCATGATGAGAGATATCCGAATCTTTTATTTGATCGGTTAATTCAAGATTTTTGTATGCAATTGTATCGGTTCCAAAAAAATCTTTTGATGTCAATCCGGAAAGGTCCAGTTTGGTATGGGAAATAGATGCATTGTCTGCAATATCAGAATTAATGATTAAACCTGTAAGGTCAATCATAGAATAGGATAAATCACCTGATGAAAGGTCCAGTTTTTTTACAGTTACAGAATGATTGGCCAGATCATTGGTATCAATCGCATTTTCAAGTTGAAGTTTTGTATATGCAATGGCTGCATCAGGTGCAATATCATTATTGGTAATTGAATGTTTTAATTCTAAGTTTTTATGAGGAATGGTCAAATCTTCAAAAGACAGTTTTTGTGAGGAAACACTGTTATCTGCTAATTTAGAGTTTGTAACAGATTGATCGGTCAAATGGATGGTTTGAATACTGTCAGGTGTGATTGTTTCGCCCGCATCAAATGAAAGCTGCCCGCCTGTGCTGATCCAGTTTCGACCATCACTAATCAGATTTATTTCCTGAAATTTTTCAGTCAATTCAAAAGGATCTGAGCCATCATTGGGATCATGACTCACACCATCAATGGTTTCTCCATTTTTTGTGATGATGGACACTGAAGTTCCTTTTGGGTCGATTTTTTTGATTGTAACCATTCGACCGGCAGTGTTCAATGCCTGTGACAGGGTAATTCGCGTATTCCCAACGACAAGCAACATATCTTCGGTATCAGAAATTTCTGTATTTTCATCTTTTATGGCAATCAAACGTCCGGCAGAAGTCTTTGAACGAAACGCAGACCAGACACTTGATAGTGGCAAATAGCGTCCATCAAATCCAATTTCATCCCATGAAACCTCTCCCCCTTGACGCACTTTGATTCCCAGATAATAGGGTTGTGAAAAACCCAAGGCATCAGATTCATCTGTGTCTCGGTTGGGATCTTTAAAAGCTGTCACAGCCCCCAATGATATCGTATAAAAACCATTTTTTACAGAAACCTGTTGAATTTCATTCCACAATTCCGAAGCTGTTTCATCGTCACCATCGTATATGCTGAATTTTACATCGTAGTCACCATCAGCAACTGGCATTCCGCTTTTGTCGGTAATATACCCTTGAAAATTTACGAGTGGTGAAATTTTAGCATACAAAGGGCTAACAAGAAAAAAAAGCCCAAACATGATCACAATGATTTTTTTTGATAATATATATTTCATGATACCACGCCTTCTAAATAATGTTTCAAACATGCAATTTTTAAGTAGAATAATGAAATTATTGCATTTTTTTTTGCCATTTGTTAAGATAATCGACAAATTAATAATTTTTCTTGAGTGAAAAGCAATGTCAACATTGTGAGATAGTACATACCAGAATTTGATTTACTGGCAAAAAGTTTGCTCTGGTCGTATGTGCTGCGTTTTGGATTATCATTATCAGGCAATCATTTCTAAAAAAGCGCTTTCTGACATAACAGTAATCCCAAGCTCTTGTGCTTTTTTTAGCTTACTCCCCGCTTTATCGCCAGCCAACAGATGCGTTGTTTTTTTACTGACTGATCCGACAACAATACCGCCGCATTTTTCAATAATTTCACCTGCCTTGCTTCTTGGCTTAAAATTGTTAAATTGGCCGGTGATGCACCATCGTTGGCCGGCCATAGTTTGATTTGTAAGCACCGGGTGGGTGTTCTTTGAAGCTGTTTGAAGGCCTACTTTTTTTAATGAATAAATGGTTTGGAGACGTTCTGAATCCTGAAAACTGTGAATGATCGTTCTGGCAATATTGTCTTTTACTCCTTTGATTTTCGTAAGAGATTCAATGTCATTGTTTTTAGCAAGATCAATTAATTTATCAAAGGAGTCAATCCCAGATTGAACCAGCAATTTAATCAGGCCAACACCAAGATTCTTAATCCCCAATGCAGCTAAAACAGTTTCATAGGGTCTTTCTTTACTGTCATTAATGCCCCGAATAATCGCTGCAATCTTCTTTTCTTTAAAGCCTTCAATTCCTTTTAACTGATCTGGATCAAAGGTATATATATCTTCCATGCGATGAATCAATTTATTTTCGATAAGAATTTCAATGGTTTTGGGGCCCAAGTTTTCAATATCCATGCCTGTTTTGCCTGCAAAATGAATCAAGCTTGCTTTTTGTCGTTGGGGACATCCATGATTTTCACAAAAGTGATGTCCACCATCCTTGACAAGTAATGTATGACAAAATGGACAATGGGATGGCATTCTCCAAACAGATACGGAATCAGATTGTTTTTCCAATACCTCCTCAACAGCGGGGATCACATCACCCCGTCTTGATATTCGCACCTTGTCACCGATAGAAGCCCCCAGTTCGTCAATATAGTCTTGATTATGAAGGGTGGCATTTGTAATTGTTGCCCCCCCTACACGAACCGGATTCAAGCGAGCTACCGGGGTAATACGTCCCAGGCGGCCAATTTGAATATCGATTTCATTGATATGCGTCGTTGCTTGAGGAGACTCAAACTTGTAAGCCATGGCCCATCGAGGAAATCTTCCGGTGACTCCCAGGTCTTCTCTGACAGTTTGCTCACTGACTTTAATCACCAGACCATCAATTTCATAATCCAATGAATCCCGATTTTCAGTTGATTGTTCAACGCCCAAACAAAATTGTTCATCTGCTTTATCGTAATAAAATGTTGTGGGATTCAGCTGGAAACCCAGTTCACGTAAATAGTGACGAAGTTCATAATGATTATCTGATGGCAAATCTGTGCCATCAACAATATCATACACAAACATATTCAGTGGAATTTTTGCGGTTTCCCGGCTTGTTTTTCTTCGAATTGCACCTGCAGCAAGATTACGTGGGCTATCATAAGAAATACCTTCAGATCGTTCAATATCGTTGAACACAGATTTTCGGATAAAAACTTCACCCCTGACTGTCAGATTGACCGATGATGACAATTTTAGTGGAATCGCAGATATGGTTTTCGCATTTTCAGTGATGTCATTCCCTGTAATACCATTTCCACGTGTTGCAGCCTGTACGAGTAATCCATTTGTGTAAGAGAGAATAATGGATATGCCATCAAGTTTTTCATCCAGAATAAATGTGACAGGTCGATCCGCTTTACTGACAATTTTTTGTGCCCAAGATTGTAATTCGGGTATCGTATAGCATTTATCCAAACTTAAAATGGGGCGGGTATGCGTGACAGTTTTAAAGGTATTGTCCAAGTCTGATCCGACACGACTGGTTGGTGTTTCTGGTAAAGTCAGTTCTGGGAATAAAGACTCAAGACGAAGGAGTTCATCAAATAACGCATCAAATTCAGCATCAGAAATTTCAGGTTTTGCTTGAATATAATACAAAGACTGATGATGTTGGATTTGTTTAGCGAGCTCAGTCATTTTTTTTTGGACATCATCAGATGTCATCATTAAAGGACTTTTCTCAAGATCCGAAAACAATCGGCTTGTTTTCTGGTCCATATTTTGTGCATCTTCATCTGAGGTTTCATGATCATAACCAATGAGATGGAGCAAACCATGAATCAACAAAAAATACAATCGTTGCTCAAAAGAAATTTGAGATTCTTTGGCTTCACGCAGAACTGTATCAACAGATAAAACAACATCACCAAGCATATGTTGGCTGAGATGTGCATATTCACCTTCCTGCATTGAAAATGAAAGAACATTTGTTGGCCCAGTTTTATGACGATATTGATTGTTTAACCTGGCAATTGTTTCATCATTAACACAGACAATGGACAACTCAGCATTTGACAAATCAAGGGCATCTAATAAATACTGCCCTATTTTTTTTAGACGAACGATATCAACAAAATGGTTGTCTTGTTGATTGTCAATAAGCACTGGCATGGTTCAATCCTGATAATTATGAAAGTTTATAATTCCTGGCCGCTGTATAGATTTGTAATTCCTTTCGGAAATTCAAAAGGGATTTTTTCATATACATATTTAAAGGTGGCTGAAAAAGAAAAAGTGCTTCCCTGGTCTTTCTCACTTTTCACATGGATCTCACCGCCCATCATATTCACAAGGCTCTTACAAATGGATAAGCCCAAGCCCAGTCCGCCATAGCATCGTGTATACGCATCTTCTACTTGAGTAAATGGTTCTTTGAATAATTTTTCAATATCTTCACAACAAAGACCAATTCCTTTATCAATAATATCAAATAATAAAATAATTGTTTCAACTGATTTTAGTTGATGTCTTACTTTGAGGACAACTTCAAGCTTATCATTGGAAAACTTAATTGCATTATCGATTAAATTAGAAATAATTCTTTTCAGGCGCATGGCGTCGCCTATATAAACATTTTGGACTTCCGGATCGATATCGATCATCAAAGAACCATTTTTTTCAGTAACCCAGTGTGCAACCTCCTGAACAATTTCATCCAACCTAAATTTATCAGTCGCAAGGGTCATTTTTCCGGTATCAATTTCTGAAAAATCCAGAATGTCGTTAATAATTCCAAGCAGTTTATTTGAACTATCCTTGACAATTATCGCATATTCTTTGCTTTCAGGATTAGGATCTGTAGATAATATCAGATCGTTCATTCCAATGATGGCATTCAGCGGAGTCCTGAGTTCATGACTGACCACATTGATAAAATTGCTTTTTGCTTTGGCAGATTCCTGGGCCTTGAGTGCCAGTTGACGTTCATTTTTCAGAAGCTCCTGGAGATTGGCATTTGCTTTTATAAGTTCAGCGGTACGCTCTTTTACAAGGGATTCTATATGATCTCTGTATCGTTTTAGTTCAACATGTGTTTTGACCCGAGCTTTGAGCTCTGAGAGTTGGAATGGTTTTGTAATGTAATCAACAGCACCCAGTTCAAACCCCAGGGTCTTGCTTTTTAAATCATCTTTTCCCGATAGAAAAATCACTGGAATATTTCCCAGGGTTGGACTACTTTTAATGCGTCGGCAGACTTCAAGACCATCGATTCCAGGCATCATAATATCCAGAAGAATCAATGAAGGAGGATGAGATTCAATATCTTCAAGTGCGGTTTCGCCATCCAGTGCCACACTTATATCATAATCATTCCCCAAGGCTTCAACCAGAACATCTATATTGCTATCATTGTCATCTACAACAAATATGCTGCTCTTTTCTGACATTTAATGGTTCCTTTCTTATACGTGTCACTTAAAAAAACAATTTTTATTAAAATATTTGGATATATTTTAGAGATATTCATAGATTTGTTCAAGATAAAAATAATTTTATTAAAAAATTATGATGTTCCAGTAATTTCTGTTGGTGCTGTGATATATTTGATATAGATATTGCGATATCGATCATTGAGGTCACTTTCCTTGTAATAACGTTCAACGCGTTGAATAGCAGATTGAGACATTTGCTTGTAAAGGTTTTCATCCATAAGAATTTTTGTAATGGCTTGCGCAGTGTCATCAGGATCGGCAACTCGTGTGATGATACCTGAAGGCCCCAATTCTTTATCTTCATCGGTTCTACCATTAAGTAATTCATCACACGAACCAACATCTGAAGCCACTGATGGCACTCCCAAACAGGCAGCTTCTAGAATAACGAGTGGTTGCGCTTCACTGATGCTGGTCAATACAAGTAAATCAATTTTGGGGTAATATTTCATCACATTAACCCGACCGGTAAAGACAATGAACTCCTCCAGGCCTAGCATGGACACAAGTTCAACACATTCACGATCATACTGCGGATCTTCATCACGCGGTCCCATGATATAAAATTTGACATTTGAAACATGGAGAGACACAACTTTGCATGCTCGGATAAAGGTTTTCACATCTTTAATTGGCACCACCCGCCCAACAAATCCGACAACAAATGGATCGCCGGGTTGTCGGGTCTCTTTCGGATATTGCTGAAATTTTTCGATATTGATTGCATTGGGTATAATAAATGTTTTACAGGGGTCCGCTCCATATTCAATTTCCAATTGTCGATTGCCCTCGTAAAGCGTATAAATTTCATTGGCCTTTTGATAGGTCAATCGCCCCATGGACTCAAAAAAACTAACCCATAAGTTCTGAAAAAAACCAAGATTGGTTTGAACCTGAATACGCTCTCCACCAGCCACATATATCCAATCGGCCTGTGATATTTCAATTTTTCGTTCTTTGGTGTAGATACCATGTTCTGTCAGCAGCAAAGGCTTGTGATATGTACATTTTGCAGTCGCGCCAAGCAATCCGGCATAGCCTGTTGAAACAGTATGATACACTTTTGCTTGTGGAATTGGTGCGGTTAGCAACTTAATAAGGGGTAAATGAATAAACCGAAATGTCCAAAAATAATCGATAAATGACTCACTATTCACTTGTGGTTTATAAAACTCGAGCAGAAGGTTCCAGGCATCTTTGCCATATACCAGATCATGCGCAGTAAATCTGGATTTACCTGCACGTTGAAAGATGGGCAAAATGTTTTCAAAATCAGAAAAATCACCCTTGAATAGTTTTTGGTGATATTGTTTGAGTTTATGAAAATCTTTTCGATATCTTTTTTTTTTATGTTTCGTGCGGTCTTCTATATCGTAATCATGCAGATAGACAACCTCCAATCCATTAAAATTGGGAGGGACGTCATATTTCACTACCCATTTTTCTTTTTCTGTGGGAAGAATACAAACTCCGGTAAATGAAAATTCCGGCAATGCTCTGACCAGGTTATGCACCCATGATGACACCCCACCTGCAACAAATGGATAGGTTCCTTCAAGTAATAAGCATACATCATATATTTCATTATCACTTTCCTCATTATCTTCCTCAACCAGTTCAATAATTTCTTCTTCAATTGAAGGTGTTTTTTTTCCCGGAGTTTTTTTTGTTTGAACCCGTGCTTGATTTTCTTGTTGTGCTTTAATAAAGTTTTGCATGCTTCATCATAAACTAAGGAGTCGTTTTATAAGGTACAATCAAATTTTTCCCAAAAAAAGCCCTGCTTTTTAGGAATTCGCCCTGTACTTGCACCCAAATAATAGTTGTAAAAAAAGTGCTGACCATTTTTTATCAGATTGGTACAGATTTTTATATTTTTTCATATCAATTTCCGAAAAGGTATCTGTTTTAAATAATCAGTTTATACCCCGACCCATAAACAGTTTGGATAATATCTCGATCTTTGAGATATTTTGCCAATTTTTTCCTCAAATTTTTAACATGAAAATCAATTCTTCTTTCAATTGTCAGACAATCAGAAGGTTCATCAATTTTTTCCATCAGTTGTTCTCTTGAAAAAACAAGTCCAGGTTTGGAAAACAATTGTTGAGAAAAGGAAAATTCATAGGGTGTTAAATCAATTGCAATGTGATCAATTCTGATCTGTTTACGAATTGGATCAAGATGGATTTCCTTTGTTTGAACGTCAATTTTAGAGGGTAATTGATTGCAAAATCGTCGCAAATTGGCTTTCACACGTGCAACAACTTCCTTGGGACTGAAAGGTTTACATATATAATCATCAGCGCCAATGTCAAGCCCCCTTATCCGCTCGTCTTCTTCCCCCCTGGCAGAGATAATAATAACAGGAATATGTGAAAACTGCCTGATTTCCTTGCACACTTCAATACCATTTTTCACTGGCAGCATGATATCCAGAAGTACAAGATCAGCCTTTTCTTTTTTTAAAAATGGCACCACTTCATCACCATTGGTTATCCAATGTGTTTCAAAGTCATCATTTTTCAGGTAATCATTTAATACTCTTGCAATATCAGGTTCATCTTCAACAATAAGAATTCGTTGATTGCCCATTTAAACGAGCCCTCCTTTACAAGTTTTTGTTTGAAAAGTAATCGCTAACGCATATCGGGAAATTAATTCTATTGGAAAAAAGAAAAGTTGTATGATACTATAAAGTATTACTAAAAATGTCAATCATCTATTTTTGGATAAAGGGGACGCCCTTAACTTATTAACTTTAAATCGATACGTGATTAAGGGAAACTCTGTAATTAATTTCCCCATTTATTATAGATATTGTTCGTTTTGAGGTAAATGTACTGTAGAGACGTAGCATGCTACGTCTCTACACGACCTTATTTTTTTGGACGATCAAAATAAAAGAGCATGTTCGTTTCATAGCATTCCTAAATTAATAAGTTAAGGGCGTCCCCTTTTTTCACAGGAGCATATTACATGAAAGGTCAAAAAATTATCGTACACGATATCATGCAGCAAAATTATACTTATTATCTGACAGAACCTGCCGGAAAAAAATTTCATTCGGATTTCATACCAGAAGTAACACCAAAGCAAATGCTGGAAATGGGTGTTTTTGGCGGAAAATACATGACCGATTGTCAGGATGAATTTCCCAAGGACTGGTTTACTCACGCAAGGTTATGTCACACACACCATGATCCTGAAATGAACTTTTTTTGTGTCAACGCATCAAAACCACTGAGCTACTGGCGAGAAAAAGGATGGATTTATCATGAAGATCCCAGAGGATGGTTTCAATGGTATTGCAGATACTTCATGGGTAGAAGATGTTCTGACGATGAACGTCAAGTCAAGCGATGGAAGGCGATGAAAAGACATATTGGTCAACTCAGAAAGAACTGTATGGAATCAGATTTAAGCTGTCGGCCCAGGCAAAGACAGGCTTTATTGAATTGGGCTTATGATAGCAGAAAAATGTAAGAAGAAACAGGGACGTCCTTATCTTAATTAACTTTAACAAGACAATCAGTGAATTTTAAGTTAATAAGTTAAGAACGTCCCCTTTTGAGTATTAACATATTGACGAACATATAATATCTATTGTATAAATAATAGGTATAAAGACAGGTAAAAAATATGATAGCATACTTCGATTGTTTTTCGGGAATCAGCGGGGATATGACCCTGGGGGCCTTATTTGATTTAGGGCTTTCAGTATCCCGACTTAATGAAATGATTCATGAACTAAAGCTTAATAATACCCGAATTGAAACCAAATCAACAATGCACATGGGAATTTCTGCCACACAGGCCATTGTGCATACCAGTGCTTCACCCATACGACATTTTGCTGATATTCGTGAATTAATCGCAAAAAGCGCGTTATCTCAGCATGTCAAGGAACATAGCATTGCCATGTTTGAAAAACTCGCTGAAGTTGAAGCACACATTCATGGATGTGATATTGAAAAAGTTCATTTTCATGAAGTTGGCGCAGTAGATTCCATTGTTGATATTGTTGGAGCAGTCTGCGGCCTTGAAGCTCTGGGAGTTGAAAAAGTCGTTTTTTCATCGCTGCCTATGGGGACTGGGTTTGTTGAGTGTCAACATGGTCACATTCCAATTCCGGCACCTGCAACGATGAATATTCTTACTGATGTTCCGGTTTATGGCACTGATGTGCCTTGTGAGCTGGTGACCCCCACAGGTGCATTATTTGCAAAATGTCTGGCAAATTCATATGGTCATCTTCCAGGAATGAAGATTGAAAAAACAGGCTATGGCGCGGGGACACGATCATTAAGAGATCGTCCCAACCTGTTGCGTATTGTTTTAGGACATCAGCAAAAAAAGACGCTCACACATACATCTTTTGAATCTGTAGGGGTAATCGAAACCCATATTGATGATATGACACCAGAGTGTTTAAGTTACGCCATGAATGAATTGTTGTCAGCAGGTGCATTGGATGTATTAATTATACCTGTTCATATGAAAAAGAACCGAAGTGGACATCAATTACAAGTAATTTGTATGCCTGAAGACATATCGCTATTGACAGATATGGTATTACAAGAAACATCGACAATTGGGGTGCGTTATCAAATTGTACAAAGAAAGGTATTGAAACGAAAACCAATAACTGTCCAAACAAAAAGGGGACGTCTGGATGCAAAAGAGATTATACAGCCAGATGGGACGATCAGACTGACACCTGAATTTGATAGCTGTCAACGATTGGCAAAAGAGAAAGGGATACCGATCCAACAGATCTATCACTGTTTTTATGAAGATCAAACGATAAGAAAATGAGGATAAATTATGTCAACATTTCAAAAGGCCATTCAACACTTCAAAAATAATGAGCTAGATAAAGCCAATCAATGTATTGTCCCATTACTCGAACAGAATCCATCTGCCTCAGACCTCTGGCATCTCTATGGCATTATCGCAGCAAGGCAAAAGCATAATCATCTGGCTATCAATAGTTTAAATAAAGCCTGTGCATTATCTTCTAATAATGGTGAATATTTATTCAACTTGGCCAATGTGTATCGTCAGGCGAAAATGCTAGAACGCGCAATTGAGACGTATCAAAAAGCTAAAAAAGTTGCAAAAAACAAACGCTCAGTCAATATTAATTATGGCATTGCCTTAAAGGAAAAAGGCTTGTATGACCAGGCTTTGACTGTATTTCAGGAAATCCTACAAGAACAGGCGGATGATGTTCAGGCACATATCAATATTGGCAATATCTTTACCCAAATGAGGCATTACGCACCTGCGATGGCATATTATGACAAAGCATTACAATTGCACCCTAAACATGAAGAAGCACATCGAAACAAAGCCTTGCTATTATTGACGCAAGGAAAGTTAAAAGAAGGCTTTGAAGAATACGAATGGCGATGGATAAAAAATGGTCAGTATTTCGAACGAAATTTAAAACCCAGGCTTTGGGATGGCACTGATCTTTCGGGAAAACATATGTTTGTTTGGGGGGAGCAAGGTCTGGGAGATGAAATCATGTTTGCCAGTATTTTTCCGGAGTTAATTCAAAAAGCCAGAAAAGTCTCCATTGAATGCGCTCCAAGATTGCTTCCCATTTTTAATCGATCTTTTCCACAGGCTGAACTTGTTTATACAAAAAGTCCAACACATGATCCTTTCCTTTTTCCTGATGCTGATTTTCAAAGCCCATCAGGCAGTCTTATGCGTTTTTTGCGGACATCATTTGATCATTTTCCAAAACATAAAGGGTTTTTGAAAGCAGATCCCAAAAAAGTAAAAGAATTGAATGCACGTTATTATGTGTCAGACAAGAAATTAAAAGTTGGGATTTCTTGGACCAGTTTTAGAGATTACGACCATCCGGCAAAACTTGAATTGTGGGAACCCATTTTAACGATTCCCCATATTCAATTCTATAATCTTCAATATGGAGATTGTCTGGCAGAAATCGAAGAAATGGAAAAAAAGTTGAACATCAAAATTATACATGATCCAGACATTGATCCGCTAAAAAGCATTGATGATCAGGCGGCACAAATACAAACAATGGATCTGGTTATTTCCACTGGCAACACAACATCTCAATTGGTAGGTGCATTGGGGAAACCTATTTGGGTGATGCTGCCCATATCATCAGACTGGCATTGGTTTTCAAATAGAGATGACAGCCCCTGGTATCCTTATATGCGTTTCTTTCGCCAACCCCGCCTAAAAGATTGGGAAAGTGTGGTGCTTCATGTTTCGGATGCGCTAAAGAAATGGATATCAAACTAGGAGATGATGATGTGCCTGGCCATTCCATCAAAAGTAGTTGAAATAAAAGATCAGATGGCAACCATTGAAATTGATGGTATTCAGCGAAACGCCAGTCTGATGTTATTGGACGATGTGCAGTTGAATGACTATGTTATTGTCCATGCCGGTTTTGCCATTCATAAGATAGAACCTGTTGAAGCTGAAAAAACCATCGAATTGTTTCGTGAGGCAGCTCAAACAATCCATTCTTAAGTTTCATGACCTATGGATGGGCGACAACAATCAACGCTTTTGTGTGCGCAAAAACATATGTCAGACAGTGATACATATTTTCCGGATCCAAGGCAGCAAAGCTTTCATCCAAAATGATTAAATCGGATTTTTGCAATAATGCGCGCGCAATAAAGAGACGACTTCGTTCTCCATGTGAAAGCTGCCATCCCCCCTCGCCAATCATCTGATTAAATCCTGCGGGCATTTGTTCAAGAAGCGGACCCAGGCCAAGTTCTTTGCAAATATCTAATGCTTCTTTTATTTCTTTGATGAAAGGCGGCCATCTTTTTCCCATTAATAGATTGAATCCAAAGGTTTCAGTTAATACATGATTTTCATGGAATTGCGGTGCAATGACCACACGTTTGCGCCATTCAATTTTTCCAATCGTTTCCAAATCCATTCCCCACAGCAGCAGTGTGCCACCATCAGGTTGACGCAATGCGGATAATAGGGCGGATAAGGTTGACTTTCCCCCACCTGAAGGTCCTTCTAACAGGATATGATCATTTTTTTCGATTATTTGGGTGAATGGTTTTAGCACAATGGGCATATCTTTTTGATACCGAAATGTTAAGTTGTTTGCTGTTATGAGCGGATATTTTCCTTCGGCTGAAGCTTCATCAAGGGAAAATGGTAATTTGGACGGTTTTAACAGCTTGTCCGAGTTTTGTCGCTCGGCTGCTTGAAACAAAGGTTTTAAATAGTCCCAGGCTGCCAGCACTTGAATAATTCTGATCACACTTATTGTAAACTGCGTAAATGCCTGTGATGCCAAAATAATACCACCAACGCCGATTGCCATCACCCCCATACCATAAGATTGGGCCAAAAATGCATGAAGAATCACCGGCAAACTGAAAAGCATCCATGCCTGGCCATTAACCCCTTGAATAATCATTCCCAAATGATCCAATTTACTGGACACGCCCATATAATTGGCAAGAATTTGCTCTTCCTCATCATGCCAGTGCAAGGGGTTTTCCTGAACCAATCTTGTGCGATAGCCAACCATTCGTTCCACCATATCATTTGTCATTTCCCGGTATTCACTGACCCATTGTCTGGCGCACTGATAATACTTAAAACAAACCAAGGCTGTAAAAACAATCCATATCAATAAACTCATGGCATGGATCAATCCGCCTGCGCCTAATAATAGAATCCAGAATGCGAAACAAAGTTCAATAATTGCAACAATACCCAGCATGCCGCTATCCATCGCCAATGAACCAAAAGATTCTGCTTCCATAATTGTGCCCAGGAACTGGCCTGAGCCTTTATGACGAACCTCCTCGGGCGAAAGTTGAATCATGCCGGCAAGCAAACGTTGTTTGAACAGGCTGCCAATACTCATGGCAAATATGTTTTGTGACCATTTATCCAGGACGCGAAAAGGAATCAGGCATATTAATAAAAACGCCCATGCAATCATGGCATATTGTTCGAAATGACCTTCAGTCGCTTGTCTGGCAATGACCCACCATGAAAGAATCATGAAAAAATGGCCAATACAATGGGCTGCCAAAATGGATATGAATTGAGACGAAACACCTGAGTGCTTTATTTGTTGTTTAAAATCTGCGCCAGGTGACACGCACAGCAGCCAAACACCCTGGATTACTGTCTCACTGAGTTGTTCCCGGATAATGGCAGATCGTGCACTGTTTTGACGATCTTCAGCAATGCAGGCTTCTTCAACAATTTTTTGCACTGATGGTTCAATTTTTTTCGCCAATAATCCGGTTAAGGCTTGACAAACCGAACTGATCGAAATTTTCGTGCATTGCCAGTCTGTATTGATAATCGTTAATTGTTGCGTACCTCCTTTTAATATCGCCAGGAAACCGGACTGTGCTGGTGTTTCCAATCGCACAATTGATGGTGCTGACATGGAAAGCATGTCTGCCAATTCATTATAGGTCGATTCTACCTGCATAATGTTTATTTCTAAATGCGTTGACGCGAATTCCATCCATTGATCAATGGTATCATTATCAATGCAATTTTTATAATCAGGCATTTCAGGAAGTTTTGCTTTTTTTAGGGACAGGCCAGATTCTTGCGCCAGCACCTGAACCGCCTCATTAAGTTCTTCAGCAGGCCAGATTGAAGATGCTGGTATGTGATTATCCTGACTTGCCATTTAAATCAGTTCTCCTTTTTTCAATATCCATCGTTTCCAATGGTCACTGTTCCATAGGGTATCGTAAAGGCTTTGCGATGCGTCCATCATTGCACGAAATTTGGATGTTGATATGGACATCAATGTATGTGGATTGCTGTTTTCAATGATTTTTCCATTGTCCATAACGATCACTGTGTCAAATGACAGGGCTTCGGCAATATCATGCGATATATAAATTAAAGTGGATTCCTGCCAGTGCTTGCGTGAAAGCTTGAGTAAAGACTGTCGTTGATCTCTATCAAGTCCTCGAAAAGGTTCATCAAGAATTGCCAGGCGGACATTTGAACGTAACAATGCTCTTCCCAGCCGGACACGTTGGCCTTCACCGCCAGATAAGAGTCCGCCGCTTTCGCCCAATGGAGTTTGGTTCCCGTGGGGCAGATGGCGTAAAATTTCATTCAGATTTGCATTTTCCATGACAGATTCAGTTGAATAAACAGTTTCGTTGCCATAACATAAATTGTCTTGTATTGAGCGATTCCATATATGTACTGATGGATCTATCCATGCGGTTTCTTTTCGAATGTGTTTTAAATGATCACCATGCAGAAATTTTTTGTCGGCTTTTACTGATCCTGAATAAGGTCGATGAAACCCAAGCAATAACCCTGCCAGGCTTGATTTACCAGCGCCTGAAGGACCAACGATGGCAATATGTTCTCCCTTTTCGATGGTTAAATCAATATGTTTCAAGATGGTATGACCACCCGCACAAACAGTTACCTTGTCCATTGTTATTTCAAGGCCATCACGTGTTGTTTTGTGTGATAAACTGTCAGATTCAACATCAGATTTTTTTGTTTCAGGCAATGGATCTTCATCATACCATAAATCTGTTTCTTCCCGGCTGTGTAACATTTCTAGCAAACGAAGCATTCGATTACGCTGCATGGGATATTGTTGAAGAATATTGCTCAGATTTTCAGTTAACACAGGCAGTTTCATGATCCAATACACCAGAAGCAAAACACCACTGGCCTCGCCATTATATTTAACATAATTAAAAATAATCAGTATCGCAAATCCAGTAATGACAATTAATTCAACAGTTGAAATAATCAGATAGCTTCGGTAAAATGTACGTCCAGCATCCCACCATCGGACTTGCAATACCTCATGCTCATTTTGAACTGCTTTTCCAGCACAGTGCGTTCGAATGGGGATAAGTCCTAAAAGGGCATCCAGATAAAAACGATTCATGGCACCGATATGGGTTCGAAAACTCAAATCCTGTTCTTTGAGTATGGGCTGGGTTAAAAAAGAAATCCCCAAAATAATTCCAGTTGTCACTATTGTAATGAATGCGCTTGATGGAAAAATCCAGATAATACCTGCCGCAGTTAAAAGGATTTCAAATAATATTTTGTAATAATGTGCACCCAAATTGGGCAATTCGCGCAGTTGTCGAATTTCATGCGCACGTTGGGCCATATCTGAGGTCAGACGACTATGAAAATAGCGATCCCCCAAACGTGGTATTTTTTTTAATATCGCAATTCGAATGTGAATTTCAAACCATCGCCCCATATATAATAGGAAAGCAATGGCTGAAAATTCCAATAAAAATCGAATGATAAAAAAGAAGTAAATCGATCCGGCCAGTTGCCGATGATGTGTGATCAGTTCCGACAAATAATTGAAATCAATCAAACCTTTGAGGATTAATGCTTCCAAAAAAATACCCAAAGCCGTCAAGGAGAGTGTGGCAAGCACTGTTAGGACAGCAAAAGGGCCATTTTTCATGATTAACTTATAAATTTCAGACTTTTCATCAGGTTCCGGGTCTTGAAGTCTTGACAACTCTGATAATGTTTTTCGGGCTTGGCTGGTCTCTGGTATTGTATCAATTGTTTCAGATATCGTGATGCCATCAACAGTGATCAACACAGCACCATTGATATGGGGTTGATGATTAATCAAATGAATCGACCAGTAAGCAGATGGAATTGTTTCATATAACTGATTTTGATTCGCCCTGGATGTTTTCGCGAAAAAATTTTCCAATACCTTGAAAGCTTCTTTGCCAGACTGGATACTGCCTGTTTTTAGTAATGATTTTGACAAACGCGCTGCAGCATCTAATGCAGCCATTGTTTGCCAGTCTGAGCTGTCCATTGCTTTTTCAATGATGCGATCAATGTCACGTTCATACAATCCCAATTCAGACAATCGGAATTGAAGCGGGGAAATAAAATCGTCTGACGTGATCCAGTCAAAAGCAAATTCCGCTGACACTGGAAGAGAATGAATATATAGTCTTTTTAGAAGGCATTTTTGCGTCCACCAGCTGCGTCCAGTTGATGGATCCATGATTTGAATAAACGCCCCCAAAGTACGCCATACCACAATAAAATGAGTCAGACCATTGGGTTGACGAATCACAACAATTGAAGGTAAAACATTGGTCTGTGTAAGTAATAAATGATCTGCTGGAACAATAACTTGAATGGCATCAAGACCCAAATGGCAAGCGATCTCTTCAATTGTGTCAATTGATGTGCCATCAACATCTGTCTGACAGGCTTCACGCAATCGGCTGTAATTGACAGCAATGCCAAATCCTTCAACTAAGGCTTTTAATGATGCCGGGCCGCAATCCATTGATGAGGTTTGAATTATTTCGGGCACAAAATACTGTCGTTTGGGAAGGCTGGTTGTGAATATCATTTGATTGTCGAATTTCGCGGCCATGAAGTGACCTTTGGTGTATCACCCCCCAATCCAGAAGCCCTGAATAGTATGGTTGCAGGTGATAATTGACCAATGTTTATTTTCACGTTGACAGTTTTCGCATGGTGAAACGGATGCTGAGCATGGGGGGTGTATTCCGATTTTGCTTCCAAAAAAACCTGTCCCTTTCCGTTTACAGGATATGAGATTTTTGTAACAGTTGCAGGGATTTGTTTCTGCTCTCCCTTGTCATCGTTAAGGTAAAGATATGCACGCTGGCCGGGTTTTATTTTTTCTAAGTCTTTGGCTGAAAAATCTGCACGAAACTGCTTTGTAAGATACTGTTTAATTCTTGACCAACTGCTTAAACGTTTTTCTGAAAATTCTTGTTTGATCGTTTCGTTATTATAAAGATATATATCAGGACTGACTGCATACACTTCTATGGGCGAAGTGAAAAACCAGACAACCCATATCATGGAAAAAAAAATGGCACTCATCATCAGTGCGATCCACAAATAAGATTGAATGGAGGGTTGAGATGTGATTATTTTATTAAATGGGATTGTCATAGACGTTACTGAATGAAATAGCTGAAAACAGAAAACGACATGTAAGGCGTGTTCTGTTTTCAGCTAAGATCCATTGTTTCATTATGGGATATATGCCCCGGCTTTAACTTGTGATTTAACAGGTTTACGTTTTTTGTTTGATTCTTTTTGTGTTTTTTTCATTTGTTTCACCTCCTTTGATACATATTTAAACATGTAAGCATTTACTTAGGAAAGCTCTGAAAATAACTTCCCTATTTATTGATATTGTTCGTTTTGAGGTAATTGTACTGTAGAGACGTAGCATGCTACGTCTCTACACGACCT
>Ga0272440_1001210_pt1 | contig 21463 bp, 9 predicted proteins | sample SSMMMBAug17_FD_192440 | JGI IMG/M metagenome (GOLD analysis project Ga0272440, IMG submission 192440) | Marine sediment archaeal communities from Little Sippewissett salt marsh, Falmouth, MA, United States - SSM-MMB-Aug17 | ecosystem: Environmental > Aquatic > Marine > Wetlands > Sediment ...
CTTATGTTCGCCCATCGTACATAGGAACGAAAGCGTTATTAGTTCGAGGGCGAACATAAGGTTCGCCCCTACATCGGGCTGGCACATAAGTAAATGGGGAACTTATTTTTCGAGTTTTCCTTATTTAAATATTACATCAAGCTTGAAAAATGATTGAAAGTAAGTTGCCGAATATTTTTTTAAGCGGTTGACTATTTGTTCGTTTTTTTTTATTGTAAATGAAGTGTATGTAACCCAAATAGGACGCATTCCCGAAGCGTCGGCCTATTTAAGAACATGCCATTCAAAACAAAAATAGCGATGCACATACAATCAACAGAAATTGAGATGTACAGATGTCAAATCAAGAAACACATGAATTTCAAAAAGGACACAGAAAACGTCTTAGGGAACGTTTTTTTAAATCAGGTCTGGATGGTTTCCATGATTACGAAATTGTAGAGATGTTGCTTACCATTGGAACGCCTCGTAAAGATGTTCGCAAGATGGCACGTCAAGCAATGGATCGATTTAAAACCCTCTCAGGTGTTATCAATGCACAGGTAGAAGAATTGTCTGAAATTAAGGGAATTGGCAAAATAAGTATTTTTGGGATAAAGCTGGTCAAAGCTGTTGCTGAACGTTATTCTCAAGAAAGTCTGCTGGATCGAGATTTAATATCAAGTCCCCAGACATTGTTTAGATATTTACAGCAATCCTTTGAACATCGAACACGTGAATGTTTTGCTGTGATCATGCTTGATGCTAAAAACAAAGTTATTACAACAGAAATCGTTTTTGAAGGATCGTTAACTTCTACCTGTGTTTATCCGAGAGAGGTTATTGCCTCCATATTAAAGCATAATGCAGCTGCAGTTATGTTTGCACATAACCATCCATCAGGTGATCCCACCCCTTCAAGTGAAGATAAAAAATTGACACAAGTACTTATTCAGGGATGCCAGTTCATGGGCATTGCGGTTCATGAACATATTATCGTCGGCGATAAATCCTACTATAGCTTTGCTGAAAATGGTGATATTGAAGTGATCAAACAAAACATTGCCAGGTATAATCCATGAAAATCTGTCATGAATATTATCAAGCGGGGTTTAATCAATCTCCCAAATTATATCAGGGGCTCGATAGTTTGATGAACACTGTGGTAGGAAAGGTTTATCAAGTAAAAAATCCCTCACAAAAATTGTATAAAAAAGCTGTTTCAATTCATCAGTTCGCAAAAAATTTGCAGTCATCATCCACAAATGAGCTTCAAGACAACCTTAAATTTTTTAAGGAAAAGGTCAGGTGTCATCATCGAAACGATCTGAAACTTCACGCCCATGCTTTGGCATATATCTCTGAAGCTGCCTTTCGAAGTCTTGGACTTCGACCTTTCCCGGTTCAAATCATGGGAAGTCTGGCATTACTTCATGGTTTTCTGGCTGAAATGGCCACTGGGGAAGGAAAAACATTGACTGCCGCTTTGGCCGCAGTTATTGCGGGTTGGAAAGGGCTTCCATGCCATATCATCACAGTGAATGATTACCTTGCAAAACGAGATACGATCGAATTGGCGGACTTGTATTCTTTTTGTGATGTCTCCACCGGTCATGTGATTGGTGATATGTCTCCAGATGAACGAAAACAAAATTATTCAAAAGAAGTTGTTTACACAACCAGTAAGGAAATATTGGCGGATTTTTTACGAGATCGACTGATAACAGGAAATAATCATCACCCTGGAATACGTTTGATTCAGTCTTTTGTTCCTTTTCGAACGAATCAAACCGACCAAATGGTCATGCGTGGACTTCATACAGCCATTGTCGATGAAGCAGATAGTGTCTTAATTGATGAAGCAGTGACCCCCTTAATCATTTCTCGGCCTATTGAAAATGAGCCATTAAAACAAGCGATTACGATTGCGCACACCCTTAAAGAATTATTTTTGCCTGATATTCATTATAAAGTTATGGATATGTATCGAGACGTTCGCATTACTGATAAAGGAAGGGAAGTATTAAGAGATGCAACAACACAATTTCCTGGAATCTGGCGAGGGTTATCCCGGCAGGAAGAAATAATTAAATTGATGATCCAGGCACATGCTTTATTCCATCGAGATAAACATTATGTGGTTCAGGATAACAAAGTTATCATTGTTGATGAATTTACCGGTCGATTAATGCCTCATCGAAGCTGGAGTCATGGCCTTCATCAAGCAGTTGAGGCCAAGGAAGGCGTTGAAATTACTGATCCAATGGAGACGCTGGCACGTCTTAGTTTTCAGCGATTTTTTCGTTTGTTTCCACAGTTGTCAGGCATGACTGGAACTGGAAGTGAAGCGCGTGGAGAATTCTGGCAAATCTATCGACTTCCAGTCATGCGTATTCCAACAAACAGGCCTTGCATTCGAAATCAATTACCAGATCGTGTTTTCTCTACAAAAACACAAAAGGTCGATTCAATTGTGCGTGAAATTGAAACTGTTCATCAAACAGGCCGCCCCATTTTGATTGGCACAAGAAATGTCGCAGCCAGTGAACATCTATTATTGCGTTTAAACCAGTCAGGTTTAGACTGCCAGGTGATCAATGCAGTACGCCATGAAGCTGAAGCCAAAATTGTTGCTGATGCCGGCAACCGAGAACGAATTACCATCGCAACCAATATGGCCGGACGAGGGACTGATATTAAATTGGGGCCAGGTGTGGAAGCATTGGGTGGACTACATGTGTTGGCAACAGAACGTCATGAATCTGGCCGAATTGATCGACAATTGTTTGGTCGCTGTGCACGGCAAGGAAATCCAGGAAGTGCCCAAGCCTTTATCAGCCTTGAGGATGAACTGATCCTTCGATTTGTCCCTCGGTCCATAAAAAAAATAATTCGTACAGTTTATCCCAAAAAAAATTTAAGTTTGTCAGGCAAAGTTCTTTATGCATATGCCCAAAAAAAAGCTGAAAGATTGGCATATTTTCAACGTAAAGGTGTGCTTCGCAGTGATAAATGGTTGACCCAGGCATTATCGTTTGCCGGTGAGACTCTATAAAACTTAGTAATACAACATTCACATTCCTCCACAAAAGGTTAAATCTATATTCCAATCAAGTAATTCACTAAATGTGGATGTCAATGGAATCGGTTGAAGACTGTAGTTTGATCTGATTGCAGGCCAGATGCCATTCCTATTTCAGGATTGATTTGTGGCAGTAAATTTGTAATTTTTTCATTTAACTCGATGTTCAAGAGTATTTCTTGCAAGCTGCCTTGCTCGTCGTTCCCCAGGCTCTGCCAATAAGCCAACAGTTCATTTTTTTGAACCATGATTACACTGAAATTACACTAAAGAAGATGAAATAAAGACACTTTAAATGCATCTTATACATCTTCTTCAGTGTAATCATGGTTCAGAAACGAATCAACAAATACTGAATAATGAGGAACTTATTTTCCGAGCATTCCTTACTTTCAAAAAGACTTAATTCTCATCCTCCTGAGTACAAAAATATTCAATGGTTTTTTGTGCACACGTTTTACAATAATGAAGTTTGGTCAACATGGTATCAATCATTCGATCATAGAGCTTTTGATTTTCTTCATTGGTGCGATTGGCCAATGCACCGATTAAACTTCCAGCGCCAGCAATATCAGATTTTAAACGAACATCAGTGACAGCTTTAACCAGTTCAAGGTTATCCATAAAATCATATTCCGGTTCAACAGACATTTTTTGTCCATAGATTTTTCGTACTGTCGTGCGAAAGGATTCACGCTGTTCCTGGGTTTTTAAACCTAGTCGTTCTTCAACACTTTTGATATATCGCTCATCAATTTTTAATGCTTTCAGTTCTCCGGTTTGCGGATCTTTATATTTCCACATTTTATCAGGGCCTAGGTTTTCAGCATCAATGCCAATAATCATATTGACATAATTCATGACATCCTTACGAATGGCCAGGGGTTCATCCATGTATGCATTGAACATCTCTGTCATAATTCGTTCACGATATAAGCCTTTTGCGGTTTTGATATCATCCAGATATTTTGTGCGGTCGTTGGCATCAGCTACATAATCGAGAATAATACGCTCAAGGGCTTTGAAGATATCATTGGCAAACATACACTGACCTTCATTTGTTTCAGAACTTTCAACGAGCAATTGAATGGCACGTCCCAAATTTCGTTGGCCCAAACCTTTTTGACCAAATCGTTTTGTGATGTCTGCTTCTTGGTTGAGCGTGTCAATAACTTCTGCCAGTGTTTTTATACTTTTTTCACCAGCAACTTCACCGGCTGCCAGCTTCATGGTTTCGATGGGTGTTAATTTTTCAGAATGGGGAAGGCGTGATAATACAACTGCCACTGATGCGGCATAATTTAAATTGGGGTCCTGATGCAAATATTCATTATTAAAGGTTGTTTTGGTTTCTGATCCAATGGCGTATGATGTCAGGTTTTCCTGAAGCTTGTAGTTGGTATTATGTGAAATATAGCTGATTCGACATCGATCAACAATAGGGGCTTCCTCTTTTTCAGATAAAAAGCGATTGAATTCCGAGTTGTTGCTGGTGGCAATGATTAATGTATCGATGGGCCATTTAAAACCATCAATTTCTATGGTTCTGTTTTGAATGACGCCAAGATATACCTGAACCAAATCTTTTTTATTTTTATATATTTCATCACTAAAATGAATTCCCCCCCCTGCAACTCGCGCCAATGCACCACGTCTGAGGTCAAATCGGAAGGGGTTGTTGGTATCGGTTATATGCAGCAAACGTTGAATGGACTCCTCGCCTAACAGATCGACTGCTGATGACGTTATTTTGTCTTTGGCAGGATATTTTCCGGTTATTGTACCAAGACTTTCAGATAATGGTACAGGAAAAACCTCAATAAACTCAAGCATTTCATCCAGATTCTCTCCTGTAAAGTACCGAATATTATTCCAAATATAGCTTGAACAGGCGCCCATTGGGCGATAATTCTCATATAGACGATTCATTTTTTCTGTTGAAAAACAGCCCAATTTGGCCAGATAATCTTTTGAACGATCGGGGTCTTCAAACAAATTCATTGCAAGAATCATTGGATCTTCATAGGTTTGAGATTCAATGGTCTTGATTCTGCCATAGTCCCCCAACCTGTCCAAATTAATAAACTTAAAGCTATATCGACGATTCTGATCCAAAGTTAGAAATTTACGATATTCTGTGCATAGATATTCCACAAAGAACGTTTTTCCATTTCCAGGCTCGCCAACCAGCACATAGGCCATTTCTTTTGAAGACCCACCTTCAGCAGCATCTTTGACATAGGAAACAAAGCTGTTGATTTCTTCATAAAGGCCGACAACTTGTTTTTGAGATTTTCTAAAAATGCCAAAGTCATAGGTTGTTTTACCATTGACAGTAATTTTCTGAATATCATTTTCCAAAATCATCCGTGCCACTGACTGAAATGCATTTTCAAAAACCTTTTGGCCTTCTCCGACTGCCATAATATGCTCGTTTAATGTATAGGGTTTTTTCATAGTTTCCTCCATGTTGATGCACTGGTTTGTCGATATCCGCTATACTTGAATTGTTTTCCGACAAACACGTTTAATGTTATTTTAAATATAGCTTGAAATATAGATGAATATCAATCTTTTTTTGTTTCTGTTTTGATAAAAAATTTGAATGGGGGACTCGGTATAATTCTTGATTCCTTAAAGCGCTCTAAAGTAGAATCTTTTTGATTTTTATTAATTTTATGTTATACAAATAAAAATTAGATTCGAAAACGCGCAATTGCCTGTTTATCAACGTTCTGACGAAAAATCTTTATGTTTAACAAGGCACATATTGCACGTAATCCATTGAAACGTAAAATAATAAATTTGATATAACTGTCTAAGGAGTCATAAAAACATGGACAATTTTTTAGATCAATTGACAAAAGATAATGAAATCCAAATTATTTTGGACGATCAAAGTGTTGAAGCAAAAGAGCGCAATGCATTTAACCCTCCGCTATGTAATGTGTTTCGAAAACCTATTACCCGGTTGCAGGATAGAAAGCATCCTTTTTTTATTGATCCTGAAGCGAAAAAGCATCTACCTGACATGATTAATAATAAGGTTCAATATATTATTAATGGAGATCCTGACAATTTTGAAGCAACCCAACAATTCAATAAAAAAAGACGCATTGGTATTGCTTTTTCTGGCGGACCATCGCCTGGAGGGCATAATGTGATTGCAGGCTTATTTGATGCTGCCCAAAATGCCAACCCGGATTCGGTCATTTTAGGTTTTTTAATGGGACTTGATGGAGTAATGGAAAAAGAATACGTTGAATTATCAAAAGAGGGGGTTGACTATTATCGAAATATTGGCGGATTTACACTCATCAAAACCGGTCGCGCAAAAATTGATTCTCCCCAAAAAATTGAAAAAGCTCGCCAAACCTGCAAAGAACTTAATATTGATTCACTAGTGATTGTGGGTGGTGATGATTCTAACACCAATGCCGCATTCCTGGCACAGGAGTTAAAGAAAGATGGCGTTCAGGTGATTGGCGTCCCCAAAACAATTGATGGTGATGTTCAAGTTCGTGATGACAATGGTGAGGTTCTATGCGCCATATCTTTTGGGTTTCATTCAGCCGCACGTTTTTACGCCCAACAAATCAGCCACCTTGGCTCTGATGGCAGTTCTGATGTTAAGTACTGGCATGTGTGTAAAGTGATGGGGCGGGTTGCCAGTCATATTGCTCTGGAGGCAGCCTTACAAACCCATGCAAACATGACGCTTATTGGTGAAGATCTTATTGATTATGTGGATAAAAAACGCCTGGCTGCCAGTCAGGCCAAAAATGAAATCGATTTTGATGCCTATGGTGTCAGCCTTGAAAAACTATGCGAGATTGTCAGTCGTCCCATTGTTCGTCGCGCACGTTTTGGAAAAAACCATGGTATTTTGATTATCCCTGAAGGCATCTTGGAATTTATCAATGAAATTCAGACCCTGATTATTAAGCTGAATATTGTTATTGCTCATTTTAATATGAATAACGAGTCAGATTTTCATTCATATATGCCCACCTTGAATGAAAAGTTGGAATATTTAAATCAAATATCACAAAAGGGTGGCCGGTATACAATATGGCGACCTCAAGACAATGATTTTTTTAATACCATACCGGCCTTTTTTCGTGAAGACCTACTGATGGAGCGAGACAACCATGGCAATTTCCCTTTTTCACTGGTTGAAACTGAACGAGTGCTGATGGGCCTTGTTGAAGAGTATCTTGATGAACTGTTTAAAAAGGGTGAGTATAAAATGGGGATCAAACGTGCTTATTACGATAAAATTTTAAAAAAAGAAGGCTTATCTCCACAAATATATGGCGCCATCCTTTTTCAAAATTACAATGACACGCAAGTCCCCCTACTCATGAAGAAAAACATTATTTGCGAAAAGACCCTTCGTCTGGCGCTTATTCAGGGTGGCAAATTGACAGATTCTGAAAAGATTTCTCCTGCCCTCCTGAAAATATTAAAAAAATCCATTCCAAAGTTTAAAACCAGGCTGCATTTCTATGGTTATGATGGCCGTGGAAGTAACCCCACACGTTTTGATTGCATGTATGCTTATAATCTTGGACATGCTGTTTTTAGTCTTATCGCAAATGGTGCTACCGGACAGATGGCGGCAATCAAAAATTTGGAAAAAGGTTTTGAATCTTGGGAACCTATTGGCATTCCACTGGCTCCTTTAATGCATCTTGAAGAAAGAAAAGGAAAACTTAGCCTTGTGATGGAAAAAAGTGTTGTTGATACTGCATCACCTGCTTTTCAAGTTGTCAAGCGGCTGCGGGAAAGATGGTTGGCGGCGAATGAATCCCCTGAATGTTATCGCAAACCTGCTCCCATTCGGTTTACTGGTGATACAGAGGAAGATCGTCCGATGACATTGTTGCTCAATGGTTCAGATTATTTGAAATCTATTTTGGATCAATCATAATAAAAAAATGAACCCAATTTATTTTTTTATTGAATGTTTATTTACAAGTTTTTGATTCTGTGCTACATATTCTTAATATAATGTTATTGTTAATTAAAGACGTATAATGCCGATTGCAGGGAGGGTATCTAATGCCTTTAAAACGAATTGGTCTTAAAGCAAAAATGATGATAGGTTCATGTGCACCTCTCATATTGGTGGTAATATTGGGTCTTTCGTGTATGTGGAGTATCCGATTATTACTGGAAACAAGTGCCAATGTGGATTATAGCCATCGTGTTATGGGAAGTGCACAGGAAATTGAAAAACTTATCGGTGATTTGGAAATTGGTGAGCGTGGCTTTCTCATTGCTGGAAAAGACAAATTTTTAACGCCTTATATTAAAGGTAAAAAAGAACTATCCTCCCAAATAAAAAAAACCAAAAAAATGGTTGAATCGGATTCTTCACAGGTTGAACGATTAACAAAAATTGAAAGCCTTGTATCTCAATGGTATGAAAAGGCTGCAACGCCTGAAATTAATGAAAGACGCAAAGTTGAAGAAGGTCTTAAAAGTGCTGAATATTTAAAAAAGGTTTTAGCCAAGGGAATTGGTAAAGAAAAATTGACTGAGCTAAAATCCACTCTTGAAGGCATGGAGATCGACTTTTTAAATTCTGAAAATATGGCAGCCAACAATTTGGTGCTTGCCATATCGAAAGATCTTGCAGATATGAAAAGTGGGGTTCGTGGCTTTTTAATTACCGGAAAAGACGAATTTTTATATCCATACACAAGCGGTCATGAGGCGCTCCAACGTCATTTGAAATTTATCCGACAAAACGTAGAATCGACTTATAATAGAGATGATATGTCTGAAAATGTGGGAAAAGTTGAAGAACTGGTAAATACCTGGCAGGAAGAATTTGGAGAAAACCTGATCAAACTGAGAGAACAATATAATGATGAAGAGATAGAGTTTCCGGAAATGCTGGACTCATATAATGAGAACATAGGCTCTGATATCACTGATGAACTCACTCAGGTTATTGACGTTGTCATTGCTGATTTTGATAAAGAAATGAATGAAAGGGCCATGCGCATTGTCACCAGTATTGCAAAAAATATGTCGGATATTCAAATGAGCATTCGTGGCTTTCTTCTTTCTGGTGAAGAGGATACCCTTATCCCTTATCAATCAGCAAAAGAAAAACTGGGATTACAATTGATGGACCTGTCTGATCTTGTTTTTAATGCCTTTGATGTTAATTTCATGAATGAAAATATCGATAAAGTAGAAAGCCTTTCTGCCAAATGGATTAAAGAAGATGCCCAGCCTCTTATTGACTATCGTGTTCAGATGAATAAGAATACAGCAACAATGGCGGATGTTACTGCATTAATTCAGGCGGGAACCGGCAAGAGTTTTATGGATCAAGTTCGAAAAAAACTGCACGACTTTATCAATCGTGAGAGAACAATTATGACATCTCGGCAGGTGCAAGCTGAATCTACAGCTGCTTCAACCAAGTCCCTGATTATTCTTGGCACATTGACGACTATTTTTATTGCACTATTGATATCCTATTTATTAACCAACTCCATCACACGACCCTTTAAGGAAATTTTTCAAGGTCTGGAATCATTCAGTCTTGTCGAATTGCACAATGTACAAACACAATTCGGTGAAATAACTGAAAGCCTAATTCAGAGCGGAAATCTGGTAAAAGAGGCCAGCCAGGAAATTGCAGATGGTGCCAATGTTCAAGCAGCCAGTCTCGAAGAAACAGCTTCATCTATGGAAGAAATTTCGTCGATGACGCGCATGAACAATAATAATGCTAGTGAAGCGAATCAGCTCATGAAGCATGCAGAGCTTTTGGTTCAGAAAACCAATGAGGCTATGGCCGATCTGACTAACTCTATGAAAGCCATTTCTGATGCCAGCGATGAAACAGTTAAAATCGTTAAAAATATTGATGAAATTGCATTTCAAACCAATTTATTATCTCTTAATGCATCCATTGAAGCTGCCAATGCTGGAGAACATGGAGCAGGCTTTGCTGTTGTTGCTGGAGAGGTGAGAAGTCTTGCCATGCGCTCTGCTGAAGCTGCAAACTCAACCAATAAACTTATTGAAGGCAATGTGACTAAAATTAGACATGGCAGTGACCTCGTTCGCAAAGCAGATGATTCCTTCTCTCAGGTGGCAGAGATTGCATCTATGGTTGCCAAGCTGGTTTATGAGATTTCAGCAGCATCTGATGAACAAACTCAAGGGATCGAACAAATCAATAAATCCCTTACTGAAATGGAAGACGTTACCCAACAAAATGCCAGCTCAACACTCAATCTATCTACACAAGCCTCTCTACTGAATACACAGGTTCAAATCATGCTCACCATTCTTGAGGGAAGAGAAAGAGATGAAGACTCTGATACGTCCGAAAATATTGAAGAAAACATGGAGACAAATGATAACGCTGACCTGTCCGTTGAAACAAAACAATATGCCTATGTTGATGCAGATGCTTATGAAGATTTCATTGATGAAGGAAAGCTAGACTTTTAAACACGACAATGACGAAAACTGCTGCGATCTTAATATCCAGACAGGGGCGACATCCATGTCGAACAACCCCCTGGATTGTTCAGCTAGAAAAAGCGATTCATTGGTTACAGAACAATCCACATCATGTATATACCTCATTGGGTCAACAGACCTGGGAACTGCAAATATTTTTTGCCCAAAAGAAAAATATTGATCAAACAATTGTTATACCTGAAAATGATAAAGCTCAATTTGAAAAAATCAGACAAATTGCCATCACACAATTCAGCTTGGATACCAGTCGTGTTCAATTTGAAAAAATATATCCCGAAGGTTCGAAATCATTACTATACCAAAGGGATGCGCAAATAATTTCAAACAGTGACCTCCTGATTCCCATTTCCCTTCGTAAAAAAGGTCATATGGAAACATTGATACACTCGGCCCCTGCCAAAAAACGCCTGATCAATGATTTTCAAATAAATTATTGTCCTGAAAAAGCACGCATTGCATATAAAATTGATAAAAATCTGTTAACAAAAGAAGTGCTGGGGTTAAAATCACAATATATTATTCATTGGACACGCGGAAGTAATGGACCCTGGCCGACAGAAAAAAAAATTGATTATTACCAGGCGATAACGAACAGTGACTCATATCCGCGAAACGCCTTCGCTGGCATTGAGAATATGTTTACACGAGGTTATATCAAGGCCTCATCACGACATATGCCTCAAAAGACCCCGACTGTTTCATTTTCAATTTTGCCTCCCCATGAGGCTGTATCATTAATGTACTGGCGGGCCCGATATTGCCAGATGTCCTTTGAGCCATATGGAATAGGAATTGATAAGGATTATGCCATTTCAATGGGAATTCAACCGGTACAGTATTTCCAGCCAAAGAATAAACCTAAAAATATTGTTCCATGGCGATGTCAATCCGCAGGCAAACGTTCGGACTGGCAACAGGAACATGAATATCGTTATCTGGGTGACCTGGACCTCGCTCTCGTGCCCAATGAAAAGTTAATTTGTTTTTGCTATCGACAAAATGAAGCCAGAGATATTCAAAAACGTTTTGGGGTTCAGTGCATTGCAATGCTATCTTCTAATGGTCATGGAGTGTTTTAAATGTATCGGAAAAACAAAAATTCGATAGATATCATTATTCAATATTTGTGGATTCGTTTCTGAACCATGATTACACTGAAAATGATGAATAAGATGAATTTAAGTGTCTTTATTTCATCTTATTCATCTTCTTCAGTGTAATCATGGTTCAAAAAACGAAAATGAACATTTATTTAATGGAGAACTGATTTACAGAACGTTCCTATGGAAAAATATCATATCTATGAAATGATAAACATATTGAATGCATCCGCCGAAAAATGTTTGGTTTTTGAAAATTTCAATTCTGATTATCCGGGTTTGGATTTTCAAAATCCTTATGGTATGTCACAGGCTTTTTACCGCAAAATTCTAAATGTTATTTGTTAATGTTCCGATAGTTTAATTGATAAAATGTAAATCATTAATCGCTGTTATCTGAGTTTTATTAAAATCCTTTTTCAAGTTTTTCTTCTTTTGCTTGGAACAAATCTTGCTTAAGTATCTATAATTCAAAAATAAATTATAAAGCGAGCAATTATGAATCGATATATTTTCTCTGTTGTTTGGACCTTACTGGCTGTATTTTTTGCCCTGTGGCCAGTAAACGCTTTTTGTCAATTTAAGGACGCTTTCACAATTGAGGCGTATGTTGGGTATCTTCCTCCTGAAATGTCTGTTGTTTTGTCTCAGACAATTGTGGAAGATAAGACCTCCAGCCCCATCCCATTGACATTGACCGATCCATACAACAATGAAAACAATATCAATTTGTTTTTTGAATCAAACAATCAGACTATAATCCCCAACGAAAATATCCTTATTGAAGGTACCGGCAAAAACCGCACAATAAAAATATCCCCAGCGGCCAATGAGTTTGGCGCGCTTTCCATTACAATTATGGCTACAAATGATGGTAAAAGCGCTACACAAAAATTTTCAGTGCATGTTTTACCGGTGGACGATGAACCCATTATTTCCACCATTACTGATCAAAACACAATTCAAGATACTGCCACAATGCCGATCCCCTTTACCATTTCTGATGTTGACAGTCAGAGCCTGACAATCTGGTGTCAGTCTTCAGATGCGGCTTTTGTTGAAAGCTTTATCATTCAGGATATAAATTCCAATGGACAATTTCAAATTTCTCCTGGCGACATTTATAACATTTCGCTTACTGTCACACCTGCTGAAGCTGTTCATGGCGCAGTATCCATTACTGTTTTTGTTGAAGATGACACCCGGCAAATTTCACAATCTGTATTCAGTCTTTTTATTGATGAAGCGATTTACCAGATTATAACAGTCGCATCAGGCCAGGGAAAAATTACCCCAACCAGTCCTATACTAAAAAAATATGATCAGGTGGTCATTCGTATGACACCTGATGCGGGCTTTATGATCAAGGATGTTATTGTTGATGGCATCTCCAAAGGCCCCATGCCCCGATATATTGCCTATGGCACTGATCCACCATCGCAATTGACTGCTGTATTCGGTCCGCCTGAAGAATATACAATCACCACTATTGTCAGTACAGATGGGATAATCTCACCAGTTGGTGGGGCAATTTCACCGGTTGGGCCGGTGAAAATCACCCAAAATATGGACCAACTTTTTCACATTAATACCCAATTTGGGTATGAATTGACTGATGTTTTGGTGGATGGGCAATCGATTAATCCTGTCATTTTATATGAATTTCAAAATGTTGTTAAAAATCACAGCATCGAAGCCATTTTCAGACAGGCATCACCGCCCACTGCGGATTTTACATCCAATGTTACCGAAGGCTTTTTACCCTTAAAAGTGCAGTTTGCCGACAAAAGCTTTGTTGAAAATGACGATGGCGGCGACGAAATTACCGACTGGTTGTGGGATTTTGGCGATGGCGCGGCAAAAAGCACCAATCAGAATCCGATACATTACTATACAAATGAAGGCCAATATACTGTCACACTCACAACAACCGGAACCGGTGGGCTGACTGATACAATGACGAAAACAGGTATGATTGTCGTTCAACCTTCGGATGTTTATCACAATTTCAGTGTAGATAAAACTGACATTTCCAAAGGAGACACCGTCCAGTTTACTGCGCAATCCAATATTACAACTGGTGCAAGCTGGTTATGGAATTTTGGTGATGATGCTTCTAGCACTTTACAGAATCCATCCCATTTATATGAAAAAGCAGGTAAATATACTGTTTCACTGACAATTATTGTTGCTAATAGAAGCTATGTTAAAACCAAAACACAATATATCAAAGTTGGCGGTCGAACAATCAGCGGTGAAGTACGTGCAGGTGATAGCAATGGCATTGATACCGGTATGCCGCTGGCATTCTATTGGATTGAAATCTGGCATACTGGAAGCAGTCCAATAGCCTACACACATACAGATGCAAATGGCTGTTATACAATAACAGGATTACCGCCAGATACTGGTTTTGTTGCGGCTGCTTTTCCGCCGGCAGGCACCAATGAATATTTTGAGGAATTCTATAGTAATCAATCTTCATTCGCAACTGCGCATACGATAGATTTAATTGATAATGACCAAAATGACGTTGATTTTGTTTTAAAACAGGTTCCCCAATATGGCATATCCGGAAAAATTCATACCGGCGCAAATGCCCTTTCCAACGTTGAAGTCACTGTTTTTTCTGAAGATGCCAATTTTTCAGCAAGAACCACCTCCAATGCCCAGGGAAATTATACGCTAACTGGACTCAAGCTGGCATCAGATTACAAGGTGTTTGCTTTCTATGATAATGCAGAATATTTTTACAACATTCCTGATGATCAAACTGTTGGTGTGCATATTCCCACATGTGAAGATACTGTCTCCCGATGGTCTATGGCAAAAGATGTTACGCCAACTGACCCGATTACCAATAATATTGATCTGGTGTTATGCCACTCCGGGACAATCAATGGACATGTATATGACAGCAACACACAACCCTTACAAAACATATGGGTCAATGCCAGTTCTGACTTGTTGATGCTTGAAAATGGTGCGCTCACAGATCAAAATGGCGAATATACGATAACCGGTTTGACCATTGTCAGTAACGCTGAAGTTTTAACAAAAGGGTATCGAGTTGAAATTTTTGATGATAATTACCCCTATCAGGCTTATCCCCAAAAAAGCAACATGGACGATGCCACACGTATTACAGCGAACAAGAATCAAGAGATTGATTTTATATTGAAGAAAAGCGCAAATATTTCGGGTCGTGTTCTCGATAAATACAATAATCCGGTTCCAAATGTTCAATTGACTGCCTATTCCAAAGCCTATCCTGCCAGCAAACAAGGAATGACAACCACCAATGCCAATGGATTGTATACACTCACCAACTTGCCCTTTGCAACAGATTATATTGTGGCAGCGTTTTCCGACTATTTCCCCGCACAGTATTACAATCTAAAATCTGAGGATGAAATGGATCAGGCAGAGGCTGTCAGTCTGGCCTATGGTGATGTTTCTGACATTAATTTTGTTATGGATGAAGGCGCAATTATCAAAGGATTTGTGAATATCAGTGATGCGGGCGAAACGCGAGATGCTCAAAATATCTGGGTAGATATTCATTCCCAATCCCAGCCCGACAGCGGGGGGCAGGTGAAAACAAATTCTGTTGGCTACTACGAAATGACCGGCCTGGATGACACCATTACTGACTATGTCATTCAAGTCAAACTATCTGGTTATCAGCCCGCATATTATCATCCAACAGAACCAGATACGACAGTATATCTGTGGAGTGAGGCAGAAGGTGTCGCACCATCAACAGATACAGATCGAAACATCCTCATTGTCAAAGGCTTTTCCATAAAAGGACTGGTCACGTTTCAAGGGGAACCCATCAAAGGGCTTCAGGTTATTACCTATTCAGATAGTGGGGGCAATGGCAGTGCGATTTCTACTCAAAATGACGCTGAAAACTATGCCATTAATGGTCTCTCCAATGGCACATATACTGTGTTTATTGTATCTGATCAGTATGCGGATGCGACCCTTGAAAATGTTATAATCAATGGCGCAAATATCGATCATATTGATATCAGCTTGACTTTACCTGAGCGTAAAATTCAAGGTACTGTGTATCAATTGGATGACGCAAAATCATTGAAATTACTGGTATTCTCCATTGATGGAGACGATTCAAAAATAATTGAACTTGTGGGTGATGGCAGCCCTATGCCTTTCACCATCAGCGCTTTAAAACCATATTCTGATTATAAAATGCAGTTATATTCCAATGATTATCCAGACCAGATTTATAACAATCAGACCAGTATTAATGAAGCGGATATGATTGACCTTGCTACAACCAATGCAACAGGCATTGATATTACACTGAATGCAGATGTTTCCATAATTACAGGAGCGGTCGAATTCCCAGGAACAGCAAGTCTCGGAGATACAGCATGGGTCGATGTACAATCAGAATCAACCGGTTCACAGGGTGCTGCGGAGGTGAAAAAGCTGATTGATACCACAGCGAAGGTTGCTGATACCTATACCATTACCGGACTGCCAAAAGCGACTGATTTTCTGGTTCATGTGTGGTCTGACAAATACCTTACACAGTATTACGAAAACGCAGATAATGAAGATGATGCCACGCGCATTGATACCACTGGTGCTTACGAGAAAGGGGGCATCAACTTTACACTGGACCCGGGTGCCACCATTTATGGAAAAATCGTTGATGAATACAAGGATGGTTTAAGCAACATTTATGTAGAAGCATCCTCTGACAGCACCAGTTCCATTCGCGGGACCATGAGTACATTTGAAGGCAACTTTTCTGTCAAAGGCTTGAAAACAGCAGGCGACTACAAGTTAAAAGCAGTTAAACAAGGCGTTGATTTGCCATTCTTTTACAATGAAAACCAGACCGTTCGGGATCGCAGTCTTGCCACAAGTATCAGCACACTGGCTGGAAATCCACCTTCAATAGAAATGATTTTAAGCGAAGGGCTCAGCATTGCCGGTACAATTCGTGATGCCTTACGCAACCCCATTCTTAATGAAAAGATTTGGATCAACATCAGCTCTGACAGCAGACAAATTGATGTTGGCGACTATATCAACAAAGATGGTACGTACCAGATTAGCGGATTGCCATCAGGCCAGGATTATCAAGTTGATGCCCAGCCGCCATCATCCTCATCATATTTGCCGGCAACAAAAAGTAATATTGAAAGCGGGCAAAGTAATGTGGACCTGTATTTAAGTACAGGCAGTAAAATTACCGGATATGTTCGCACAAACACCGATGAGGCACTTCGCAATGTCAGGGTCAATATATCCTCTGTATCTCAGGCATTGGGTAAATGGGTAAAAACAAAAGCGGATGGGTATTATGAAATCAAGGGACTGCCAAATGCTTCAGATTATGCAATCATCGCAACACCACCCGAAAACTCCAGCTATGTTGAATTTTCGGAATTCGGTCTGGTTATCGCATCCTCCCTGTCAAAAAATATTGTCTTGATGCCGGCCATGACATTTGCAGGCTATGTATATGAAGCAGATAACGTCACCCCAATAAAAAATGCCTGGGTTTCAGCATTTTCTCAATCATCAGATAATTTTATGAAAGGCCAGCGAACTGATAAGGATGGCAAGTTTGAAATTAACAATGTGCCTGATGCCACAGATTTTGTGATTCGTGTTCAGGCAGATGGTTACCTTGCGCAAAAATTGGAAAATCAGTCCCCAGGTGGCGCAGATATTCAATTTCAACTGGTAGAAAGCGGCAGCATTTCCGGATCAGTCAAAAATACCAGTGGTCAGGCCATCAGTGAGGCGCGAGTGAAAGCAACCTCATCAAAAGTCAATGACATTGTTGTGTTTGTGACTGGTAGCAATGGGAAATTTGAACTGAGCGGATTGAAAAAGACAGACAGTTTTGGCACGCCAATCATTTATCAAATTACTGTTGAAGCCAAAGGCTATCAGTCCCAAACAAAAGTGGAAAAACAGGTGGGCGACGTGGTTGACTTTCAAATAAGCACAGGTGGCACAATCTCCGGAACCATACGTGATGCCAATGGAAATACACCCCCTCAACAATATAAAATTGCTGTCAGTGTATTTGAAAAACTGGCCAATGGCCGGCTGAAAATTCCACCTGTTAAAACCAGCACTGACAGTAATGGTCAATTTATTGTCAAAGGGCTGACAGATGGCGTCGCTTATGTGATTCAGGTGCGATCCAATATTGTGGGAAATCTCGAAAATAAACTTCAATGGGTTGGCACAAACCAGGAAGGCGTATTTGAATACACAGCGGCCATTGAGGTCTCACCAGGTGAAATCATTGATTTTAATTTTAAAGGAACCTTTTAATGAGACAGTTGTTTTATTGTTTATGTTTGCTGCTTATAATTACGACTCCGGTCCTTAGTGCCATTGGACCTGTACAGAGTCTGAGCCCTCAGTCTGCTCATGAGATGAACACGCCTTCGCAGGCGTCATTGATCGAAATGGTGTGGGAGAACCCTGAGGGCTATACCAGTGTTACAGGCTATTATTACATATTTACTGATGAATCCAATTATACGCTGGATGAAACAACGACTGCTGAACTGACATTGATTGAAACAGCATATGCATCAAAAGACTATACCGGATCAAATGATGTCTCTGTCTATTTCTATGCTGCAGCGGTTGCAATCGACCCAGACACATATGCAGAAGGCATCGGCGAAACAACAAAATTTGGCCCTATTCGCGTGGATACCATTTCGCCAGATAGTGCAAATTTTGATGTCGATCAGTACATTAATACAGATTCCGCCTCTCTTGATATTGGCGGATTTGGCGGTGTCGGAGGTGCTATAAATATGTATATCAGCAACGCCAATTATGAAACATCAGGCCAATGGGAAACCATTGTGTCATCAAAAACATGGTCCATTGACAGCGGTGAAGGCAGAAAGACCATTTATATTCGTTTCAAAGATGAGGCAGGCAATACATCTGACAAATCGGATTTTACTGTCTATGATGCAACAGCGCCAACATCAACCATTACATCTGATATTCCCAATGTCACCAACAGTGATGCCATTTCACTCACCATTGTTTTTAACGATCCAACAAAAATTGGCGTAACTGAAATATCTGCATTTGATACCTTGAGCCTGGAAACAACATCCATTTCAGTCACCAATGCCAACCTTTCAGATTTGACCAGTATTGCTTCAGGCAACAATGCCACAGCCATTTATACAGTGGTTGTTCATCCCACAAATCAGGGCGAGGTGTCGGTTCAGGTTCAAGAAGGTGCTATTGAAGATCAGGCAGGCAATGGAAATACGATATCCAATGAATTCTCATTTACTTATGATACTGTTCGTCCAGATGTGACAATAGATTCATCTGCATCATCACGCACGAATCAATCACCTGTTTCGGTAACGATTACGTTTAATGAAGCAGTGAGTGGATTTGACCAAAATGATATTGATATTACAAATGGCACCATCAATAATTTTGGAGATTTGGGAGATAACAAAACATATACCCTTACAGTAAACCCAACAGCAGATGGAGAGCTAACCATAGATATTGATGAAGCCTGTGCCTCAGATACTGCCGGCAACACCAGCACTATGCCCCAGACATTTAGCAGGATCTATGATGCAACAGCACCATCGGTTGTAATATCCGCATCAATTGCCAGTGGCGCATTAACAGAGCTTTCCCCCATTGCTTTTACGCTTGTTTTCAGTGAAACTGTGACCGGTTTTACTGTGGCGGATATTGACACGCAAAATGCATCGGTTGATGATTTTTCGGGTTTAACTCAAACATATTATGCAAACGTTTACCCAATCATGCCCAATGGATTGACCCAGGTTTCGGTAACAGTTCAAATAAATGCAGACAAAGCCAAAGACCTTGCAACCAATAACAACACGATATCCAACGCATTTCAATTGACATATACCACCGAACGTCCCACAGTTTCTCTGACTGGCGAACGTTCAAGCAGTGTATTACCAGAACCAATGTTGGTGACTATAACGTTCAGTCGGCCCATCTCAGGTTTTTCAGCATCAGGCATTGAACTTTCAAACGCTCAAATCAATAATCTCACCGGTATCACTGGAGATAACGCTTATACAACAGTATATCTATGCAAGATTACACCAGAAGGTCAAATGGATGTTCGCATGAAAGTTACTGAAAATGCAGCGCAAACAGCCTCTAATTACAGCAATACATCATCCGCCACGCTGGTTTATGATATCAATGATCCACCCGAAATTGCGGTTCTTAATCCGCAAATAAAAACATATGAAGACACATGCAGTCCGGCAGTGTCAATCACTGTGTCAGATGCAGACAATGATCCTTTGACTGTGACTGTATCAGGCGATCATATTCTAAAATACACCCTGGTGAATGCAGATACCACTCAGATTTCGTTAACCATTCTGCCAGAAAAAAATTATCATGGCGAATCAACCCTTTCAGTCATTGTCGAGGATCCCCACCAGTTGACCCAGGCAGTAAGCGTTTCTTTGCAGATCACACCGGTCAATGATGCACCAGCAATTACATTTCCAACTTCCCCTGTTGGCTACACTGAAAACACTGATGCCCAACCCATTGCTCCTGACAGTGACATCACAGATATTGATTCAACTGAATTTACAAATGGATACATGGTGGTCACAATCTCAAATAACGCAACAGAAAATGACCAACTGAAACTTTCTGAATCAGACACCATTGCAATATCAGGCTCAACAATTATGCATACCGGTTCAGTGGTGGCAATGTATACGGAATCGGCCAATCATCAGCAATTAACGATCACATTTAGTAATGGCTGTGAACCGGTTACAGCCACAGCCATCTTACAAAGCATTGCGTATAAAAACATCAGTGAAAATCCGCAAACACAGCAAAGAACAGTTTTGGTTACCTTGAGTGATGGCATCACAGAAAATCAATTTGAACAAAGCATTCAAGTCTTTGGTGTAAATGATATGCCCCATGGCATGGCATTAAATGGCAATGATACAGTCTCTATTCCTCATGGCCTGACAATGGGTGAAGAAGTTGGTGTGCTGACAGGATCAGATATCGAAACCTTGACTGAAGCACTGCAATACACATTTATTGCCGGAAATGGAGATACACACAACAATCTGTTTGCCATTGAAAGCAATCGCTTGAGAATATTAGAGCAGGTTTCATATGATGAGCATCAAATGTACAGCATTCGTCTTCAAGTTTCTGACACTGATGGCGGCGCAGCAGAAAAGGTCTTTTTGATCTTTGTGACAGAACCGGCAGCCAATGTGGTGATGAGTATTCCCACATTAAATGATTGGGCAGTTGTTATGTTTATGATGATTATCATGCTTGCGGGTGTATACCGAATAAGAAATAACCATCAATGTTTTATAACATATTTTGATTAACAATAAACAAAGGAGCGAAAAAATGGACCATTTTTACTGACCTTTTTTCAGGTCAAAACACGTCTTTTTTATTACTTTTTTATTATTTACTTTTTTATTAATTTATCAATTTTCAGGAGGACAAAATGAAAAAATTTTTTATTATCGCAGGAATGATCCTGGCAATCATGATGGTTGTGCAGCCCACTTATGCAGCCAAACATTTTACCATTAATGTAACTGTTTCTACTTTTTCAATGGAACTATTACGTATTGATGGCACGCAATATATGGAATGGCCGGTTACAGTACCGCCAAGTGCTACACTTACAATGGCTGCACATGATGCTGTAATGATATCGTTAACAGGTGATCTACCG
>Ga0272440_1001211_pt1 | contig 21462 bp, 12 predicted proteins | sample SSMMMBAug17_FD_192440 | JGI IMG/M metagenome (GOLD analysis project Ga0272440, IMG submission 192440) | Marine sediment archaeal communities from Little Sippewissett salt marsh, Falmouth, MA, United States - SSM-MMB-Aug17 | ecosystem: Environmental > Aquatic > Marine > Wetlands > Sediment ...
ATGTTGTGTGGGGAATCCTATGGATATCAATGCAGATGGTGTTCTGGATAACTTTTGTCTAAGATCAGGGGAGCGGGCTGAAATTCGATTTCGGGTGGAGATTGAATAGGAACAATAAACAAGAGAACATTTTATGTTAAACCAATATAAACCCTTTTATATTAAACCAATATAAACCAAAGGAGGTAAAAAAATGAAACACTTCCGGATAATCCCTGGGATTATCGCAATCTTGTTAATGTGCTTTCCAGGCATTCTAATGGCCGGTCCCCTGGAAAGCAAGATGTCGGCATATCTGGTTGTTACAGACAATAATGGCAAGGAGGTTCTCAAAAAAACTGACTCTGCCGCACCCGGTGAAACCATTGAATACATGCTGACATACCATAATACCGGTAAAACCAAATTGTCAGCACTTGCTGTCAATGGGCCGATTCCGCCCAATACACATTTTGTTCAGGGTTCTAATACCACTCAAGTGCCACATGCATTTAAAGTGAGCATTGATCATGGCAAATCATGGGATACTGAACCGGTTCGGCGGAAACAAAAATCTAAGGAAGGAAAAGAAGTCTGGGTGATTATCCCGCCTTCTGAGTACACAAATATTCAATGGATGGCCAAAAATCCCATTGGCCCGGGTGAAATCCAGGCGTATCGCTATCGGATCACCATCGAATAACAATTTTATTTAAAGGAGATGAAAAAATGAAAAAAACACAACTTGTATCAATCATGACAGCCTTGTTAATCATTGGATTAACACAAACAGCCTGGGCCACCGGAACACCGGTCAACCAATTAATTCAGAACCAGGCAACTGCCACTTATGTTGATGCCAACAACAATGCCCATACATCGCAGTCCAATCTGGCAACCATTGTTGTGGGTCAGGTATATTCGGCATCTATGGGACAGGATCGCAGTTCCAGTGCGTCTGCCGGCCAACCGGTTTATTTTTCTCATTATGTGAAGAACTCTGGTAATGGCACAGATGTTTACACTGTTGAGTTGCTTGAAGCCATTACCGGTCAGGATGATACCAATTTTGAAATCCTCAAGGTTTATCTTGATTCAAACTTTAATGGTGAAGTAAACGATGGTGAAGATATGATCGCCTCTCTGGGTACACCGGGTACTGTCAGTATTGAAGCTGACCAGAAAGTTTATTTGATCGTTGAAGTGCGTGTGCCCAGTAGCGTCCTGGAAAACCAGGTATTGGGTGCGACATTAAAAGTAACCTCTGCCAATAGTGTCGTCATTGATGAAACTGATGGCAAGGGAATGGATGGGCTTGATAATACCAATGAAGACCATTTAACCATTACCAGTAATGCTGTTATCATTGTCACCAAATCTGCCACTTACAGCCACAACAGAACGTTGAATGACATTTCTGATGACACAGTTATTTTTACCATTACGATCAAAAATACAGGTCAAAGCCCGGCATACAATATTGAAATTCGTGATGTTCTGGATCTGACAAAATTGGATATTACCTCTGTGAATGATATCACCATTGAAGAAGTCAATGGTGATTTTGTCGATGGGCCGGGTGTGGATGAAGGTTCAACAGGCACAGACACCATTCAGGGTTTCGCGCCTATTGCATCAAATAATGTCAATAATGAATTAAACGTGACCAATGTATTTGGTATTCGAGGTCATGATGATGTGTTACCCCCGGACACAACAGTTTCTTTTTCATATCGCGTTCCAATCAGACCAGATTTACCTGCAAATGCCAGTATTGAAAATGAGGTCAATGTGATTGGTGATGTCAACGATGATGGTGACACTGATGATGATAGTGAAGATATTGTTTCCAATAAAACCATTGTTCATGTTTACGAAAGTTATTCACTGATTGTTTCGGATATTGGTTCGGGGATGAATACAGGGGTCAATGATGGTGGCGATGATGACAATACTGTCAATGATGATCAAATTGTGGATCGTGTGGCATCAGGGGAACAGGTTGTTTTTACCCATACGATTAAAAATACCGGTAATATTGAGGATACATATGAATTGAGTTACCCCAATGCAGGGACAGCAAGCAATTCATTCCCAGCCGGCACAGTTTTCAGTTTCTGGAATGAAGGCGGAAATACTGCATTGCTGGATTCAAACAATGATGGCACAGTTGATACCGGTCCGATGCTTCCAGATGAAACCATCACCATTGTCGTAAAAGCCCAGTTGCCTGCCGGTGCTTATGATAACGATGGCACCAATGCGCCCAATTATACAGCCATTCTGACAGCAACTTCAGCAGGCCTGGACACAATCAACGATACGACCAATTCAACAGTCTATCAAATTTCACCGCCAGGTGTTGATTTAACGAATAGCCCGGCAAGAGGGACAGACTCTGCTGACAACGATCCACTGGTAAACAAACATGCGTATACCACCGGTGGGATTAACCCCACAACAACCAAAACCGGTAATCCCGGAGCAAACATTGTCTATCCGCTGACAATTGAAAACGATTCGGGTGTGCCTGATGCCTTCCAGCTTGCCTGTGGTAGCTCATGGGATGGCAGTGTATTAGGCAGCTTGCCTGAAGGATGGAACATGGTGTTTCATGATGAAGCGGATAATGTCATTACAACCACACCAGCACTTCCGGCACATTCAACATTTTTGTTTCATGCACATATTATTGTCCCCTCAAACCCAATCCAGTGCAAGGCTGATTATGAAGCAGATTTTGATGGTGATGGCGAAATTGAAACAATTGATGGCAATGCTGATGGTGATGGTGATTATCCCATCTTTTTGAAAATTAAATCAATCAACACGGGTGCAACTGATATCAAACTGGATGCCCTGGATGTGAACGATGTTGAAAAAATTGCCTTTGTAGCCAATCAAACCGGACAGATTCAGCCCGGTGGTTCTGTCACCTACAATCATACGCTGAGAAATGATGGGAATACTGTTGAAGCACTTATTCTGGATGGCACAAACAGTCTGTCAACATCAGGCTGGGGAAACAGTATTCTGGTCGATACCACTGGTGATGGCATCCCCAACAAACCATTCAATGCATTAAGTGGTACAGACAGTGTCCATTATTATAATATTGATGAAAATTATGTATGGCAGGTATTTGGCGGCAGCGGTATACCGAACAGTGCCGACAAGATTCGTCTCAACCCGGGTGAAAAAATGCCGGTGTCTGCATTGGTGTTTTCGCCTTCAAGTGCGCCGGATGGGACACTGGACGTTTTAACTGCTATTGCAACCTATAATTATGGTGCAAACTTTTCAAAAGTAATTGATCAAACCACAGTCATATTGGGACAATTGCGTTTGATCAAAACTGCGGCCCTTGATGCGGATTGTAATGGTGAGCCTGATACAAGCCTTTTGAAATCATCTGTTTCAACAGTTAATCCCGGGCAATGTGTTATATGGCAGGTGGTTATTACAAATGCGGGTACTGAAAACGTGGATATGGTCAAAGTTCATGACAATATTCCTGCGTTTACGCAGTTTCGTGCGGGTTCTTTAAAGTCCGGTTTCGGAAATGCAGGCACTGGCGTGACATCGTTGATCACACTGTATTCAAATACTGATGCAGATGATGATGAATCTGGCACACATCCGAGTGGTTATCATGCAAAGCAAATTGGCACTGAGGTGATTTATCATGTGGGTACAGGTGCGAATCAAACTGATGGCGGCACAATTTCTCCGGGTGAATCGGTCAGTATGCGGTTTTGTACACAGGTTGATTAAGTTGTTTTAAATCCTTGTTCATCGTTGGATAAATTATGGACATGTAGAGACGCAGTATGCTGCGTCTCTATTTTTTCAAGAACAGGATGCCCTGTGTAGAGACGCACGGCTGTGCGTCTCCGAAAAAAGACAGGATAAACTTTTTTTATTCATCAGTTTCAAAGAATTGATCTTCCTTTATTCGCTCGGAGACGAACAGCCGTGCGTCTCTACAGGATAAAATTCGAATACGATCATTTTTTTAAAAATATTTCGTGAAACGAAACAAAAAAAGTTTCAATCAACAGGTGTCAACCGGTGACATACAACCGCATCATATGCACTGCATTGATGCTTTTGATCATCTATTCGTATGCTTACGCGCAAACGCCAGCGTTTACAGTCATCGATAATCAGGCAACCGCCACTTATTATGATCCATCAATTGGCATGGGCAGTGTTGTCTTATCGAATATTGCGCAAATTAAGGTTGCGGCAGTCTATGGGCTTCAACTGACAGATGATCGAAATGTCAAAGCCAGTCCAGGGAGCTATATCAACTTTTCCCATATTTTGACCAATCTGGGAAATGTGACAGATACCTATATCCTTCAAATAACATTCCCTGCCAGTTCTGATTTTGACTTTTTGTTACCCCAAATCATAATTGATCATAATAGCAATGGTCGAACTGACCCGGGTGAAGAACCTGTTCAGAACAAATCTGTTACCCTTGATGCCGGGGAAACCATTTATCTGGTCATTGCTGTAAAAGTGCCTGGAACAGTTTTGCAGGAGATGATGGGGCAGATCTCTCTGGGTGCTACCTCAAAAGCAAATCCCAATCTTGTGGAAACAAATACTGATGCCGCGTATGTCGATCTAGGTGTGATGATTCAAATGACCAAATCCAATCAACCCATTTGCAGCGAACTGGTTGAACCAGGGGATAAAATCACCTATCGTATCGATTTGATTAATACCGGGTATAAACAACCCGATGCACGCAATATTCCTGTAATGACCCAAAATGGTATGAAACAAATCAGTGGTATTTTGCTTGAAGATGCCATTCCCGGCAACACAACATTCAACTCATTGCAAGATATCCATTTTTCACCGATTTACGCGACACCTGTGCTGATGTTATCCAAAAATCTGGATGTCTACTGGATAGATAAAGCCTCCTGGAATCAAACAGACCTGGTTGCAAAAATCGGCTTGATTATCCCACTGGAAAATTTCCCACGCGACACAAGTGCGCATCTGTCATTTTCAATAAAGGTGATTGATCAGGCGACAACAGGCACTATGATTCACAACACTGCAATAATTGATCTTGATGGTATAGGATCGCCTGAATTTGAGAGCAACCAAACATGCAATAAAGTTTTTGGTGACCCCGCCAAAATAAAATTTGTCGATTCACAATACATTCCCACTCAAACCTTTCAATTGGAGAGTTCTCCCAAATACATACCATCGCGTGACAATGTTTTTCTGGAACTGGTATCCGGCAATTTTAATACCAACCCCATTGTGGCAGACGAAGTTTTGGTTACAGTGCAATCTGCCTCAACCAGAGATACCATTGAGATATGGGTATTTGAAACAGAACCAAATTCTTGTATTTTTAGGAGTAAAACGCCGCTTATTCTCATTGAAAATGATTTTCAAGCACGAAACCGCAGCCGGCGAATTTGTCAGGAAGGTGGCACTTGTTATTTAAGAAGCACAAAAATTGATATCCTGACCTGCGAGGCAATTGATCCAGTGGAAGGGCGTATCAGCGATGTTGCCAGTGTCGAACCTTTTGGGTATGTTTTTGATTCTGTCACTTTAGCTCCCATTGCTGGTGCGATTGTTTCTTTGCACCATATTGATGGCGCAGAGGTTCACGATGTTTATGGCAACGAAATCCAGCCGGAAACAACCAATGAAAAAGGCCGATATCAATTCTCAAATGTTAAACCTGATGAAGGCTATTACATTGAAGTCATTGCGCCCTCAAACTATCAGTTTCCATCAAGCAAGCCTTCCAGAATGATGATTTATAAATATATTGTCAGTGATCCCTCATATGGCAGAAATGGTTTTGATCAAACACCGGATGCAGGCTTATTCTCTCTGGGTATTCGTCCGGATGCCCTTGAACTGGACATTCCATTAGATCCGCTTGATATTGATGGCAACATTTTTCTTGAAAAATCTGTCAAAGAAACCATCGTGTTTTATGGTCAGAATGTGGCTTATGAATTGACCATCCATAATCAAACCGGTAATGTCCTGACAGATACACAAATTTTTGATGTTCTCCCCACTGGATTTGTATACCTTGCAGATAGCCTTCACCGAAAGGATAACAAAATTATTGGCAATCCTTTATTTGAAACAGAAATGTCCATACCGGATTTACCGCAATCTCCCAATTTTATTATTACCATTGGGCATCTCTATGTGGATGAAATTGTTGTAATTCATTATACGCTTGCAGTAGATAATTCTACATCTGAAGGAAATCATACCAATTCAGCCATTGTGCGAAGTAAACTCAGTGGTGCCACACCCTTGTTTTCCAATGTGGCAACAGCAACAGTTCAGTTGGGTGATGCGCTGCTTATTGAAAAAACAGTGACTGATGCCCTCATTAATATTGGTCAGGCAGTCAGATACGATATTGAGGTAAAAAATGTTTCTATGATCGCACTCGACAATACACGAATTTGGGACTGGCTGCCACCCGGATTTGATTATGTAAAAGGCAGTACGTTGCTGGATGAAGTCAATGTTGCAGATCCCACACTTCAGTTGAGTAACAGCAATGATATCAAGGAAATGATTTTTTCCATTGGTACGTTTCCAGCAGATTCAATCTTTCATCTGTCCTATGAACTGAAACCAACCATACAGGCATTAAATACAGATCGAAAGAATACCGCCCGGGCAGTGGCAGATCTGCCCAATCAGGAATCAATTGCATCCAACATGGCCAGTGCCATTGTCAATCTGACTTCCGGGCCGATTGTTCTGGAAAAAAGCACTTCCATTGATACCGCCCATATTGGGGATTGGGTACCTTACAAGATTCACATTAAAAACAATACAGGCATTGATTTGAATGATGTGACCATTTATGACCGGCTCCCATATGGATTTACCTATGAAAAAGGCAGTGCGCGACTGATTGATGATAACAGATTGCTGGGGGTTAAAGTGAATGGGGGAGATTTGCGCCTGTCTGTATCAGATTTGAAAAAAGATCAGGAAATTGAGATGAAATACCTCTTACTGGTTACCCCTGGTGCGCTGGACAGTGATGGTATTAATGCGGCCTATGCGATTGGAACAAAAGACGATATGACTAAAAAGTCAATGATTTCTCGAACAAAAGTCGATATTGAGGTAGAAAATTTGTTTTCTGATCGCGGAATCATATTTGGAAAAATTTTTATTGATGAAGACAACAACAGAATTCAAAACAATGATGAATGGCCAATTGGCGGTGTGAAGTTATTTATGGAGGATGGCACCTGGGTCATTACTGATGAAAATGGACAATTCAGTTTATATGGCATCCCCAAAGGATTGCACGTATTAAAAGTAGATCCATTGACATTGCCATCACACGTCCAATTGATGGTAACAGATATTGCACAGGCCGGTGATCCGGGCAGTCGCTTTGTGGATATGGCATCAGGAGAATTTCATCGGGCTGATTTCCTGTTGGCCTGTCCTTGTGAACATCGAAAAGCTGTCTGGACTGAAATTAAAGCCCGAAATAATAATATTCGCGGTGAATGGATGCTTGAAAAAGCAATGGATTTTGATTCCACGCAAACAATACCGCAAACAAGAACACCATCAGATAGTATGGGCGACATTAGTTCGGGTCTTGTGTTTCCTGACAGTATGGATAAACAATGGCAACATACGACCCAATCAGACAGCAAAAATTTATCTAAAACAGAAAAACAGGTACTGTCTGGTGAAGAAAAAATAAAGCAATACGCCAGCCAGGTAACAAAGGAAATGGCACGTGAGGGAAAATTTTTATGGCCGGAAACTGATATTTCAAGAGATCGAAAATTTGTTGCAGTGGTACGCATGGGCATTGAGCCGGAATTGATTGTCAATGGAGAAAAAGTCCCTGATGATCGTCTGGGAGAAAAAGCATTCAATCAACAGGCACAAGCCCAGGTATTGGCCTGGTATGGTGTGAGATTACAGGATGGCAAAAATGATGTTTCTGTTGAAGCCACAGACAGTTTTGGAAATCGTCGGGTATTGATTAAAAAGGCGTTTTATGTGCCCGGTGCCCCGCAATATCTCAATATTGTCATGTCATCCAATACCCTTGCGGCTGATGGCGGCCGCTCGGTACTGCCCATTGAAATCCGACTTGAAGACCATGATCATAAGCTGGCATCAGGCATTCATTTTGTAACACTGAATATTTCAGAAGGACAGTTTCTTGAAGCTGACATTCAGCCCAATGAACCCGGCCATCAGATACGTATTGAAAATGGAAATGTTCATCTTCACCTGAGAAGTTCGGAAAGAACCGGTAACGTCAAACTTCATGCGTATTTGGGCCAGGATTTGAGTCAGTCGGCAGATATCCAGATGGTTACCCCCAGACGACCCATGATTGCGGTTGGCTTGGTGGATATTTCCATGCATATGAATCATATGTCTGATAAGGATATTGCCCCGCCTGATCAATTGGACAATTTTGATGATGAACTCTTTCTTGAAAATCGGGTGGCCGTATTTCTCAAAGGAAAAATTCGAGGGGATATCCTGTTGACTCTGGCGTATGATTCATCAAAAAACGATGAAACCACATTATTTCGAGATATTGATCCCAATGCCTACTACCCCATTTATGGGGATGCGTCGATCAAAGGATTTGATGCCCAAAGCCGAAGCTGTCTGTATGTAAAACTGGAAAAAGGGGAACATCAGATCATGTGGGGGGATTATGTCACAGATTCCCAGCAAAATGACCACATACGCCTGGGAAGGTTTCATCGGACATTCACCGGTGCCAGTGCAAGGTATAAAACCAGTCGGAATGAAATAACAGTGTTTGGCGCACGTCCCTATCATGATCATTTTATTGAAGAAATTCCTGCCAATGGTACAGCCACCTTTTATCAAATACAAAAAAACCGACTGCCGATTCTGGAAAACAGTGAGACTGTTGAAATCATCACAAAAGATATTGAAAATTCGGGCATGATTATTCAGACCCGACACATGCAACGTTTTGGCGATTACACAATTGATGCCTTTTCCGGATATATCAGTTTTCATGAAGCTATCCCCTCACGTGATGCGGATGGCAATCGCAATTATATTCGCATTGGCTATGCGAGCGAAACGCAAACAGAGGATTACAATGTTGCCGGCATGAGATTATCCCAAAAACTGACAGATAATGTGACCTGGGGCGGTGCTTATTCAATGGATGATAGAGAGGATGAGGGCACGCAGATTTCATCAGGGTTTGTGGCAGTAAAGCCATTTAAAAATCATGAAATTGTTACTGAAATTGCCACCCAGGATTATGAAAATGGAGATATGAGTGGCCAGGCTTCACGCGTTGACTACATTGCGCGATGGCGTCACAATTTAGAAAGCAAATTGAGTTTTGCCCATGCCGACGAAGGTTTTACCAATCCAGATGCGACCATTTCCAGTGGGCGTCAGGAAATCAAGGGTGAAGTGATTTACAGGCCGCGATCACAAACAGAAATCAAGACCACAGTTATTGAAAGCAAAGGCCTTGATGCCAATGATGAACGTATTTCTGCCAGCCTTGATGTGTCACAACGATATGGTTCAATTAATGCCAGTGTGGGGTATCGTCACACCGAGCAGAGAAATACTGCTGACAATGATACTGTGGACAGCATGCGCCTGAAGCTGGAGCATTCATTTACCGCATTTGATCGCCCGGGTAAGGTATATGGTGAAATTGAGCAGGATATTTCAGAATCTGAACGTCAATCATTAAAAGCCGGCGGGGAATATTATGTTCATAAAAAGACGAAGGTTTATGCAGAACATGAATTGATTAATAGTCTGGATGGTATCAGCGGATTAAGCAGTCAGGTGGAACGTTCTCATACAAAATTTGGTGTGAATTCACAAATGATGGGTTCAACCGAAACCTACGCCGAACATCGCATTCGGGGCGGTATGAGTGGCCGAGAAATGGAAAGCGTCACCGGACTTCGCAACAGTTTTGATATTGTGCCCAAATTATCAATATCTCCCCAGTTAGAGTATATTCATACCTACAGAGGAGATGATCAGAGGGATGCGTTTTCCTGCTCTTTAGGGATCACCGACAAACGCAGCAAAAATTGTCGCACTTCTGTCCGCATGGATACGCGCCTGGGCAAGCAGACCGATTATTATGGATTCAAGGGCACCCATGCCACACGTCTGAATGAAAACTGGTCTGGCCTGATCAGAGAAAACTACGCCCTTGAAGATCCAGAAGCACTTGCCAATCGTATTCAACATATCTTAACGATTGGCGGGGCATATCGTCCCAGGCGAAGTAATCAATATCATTTTCTGGGCTTTTTTCGATGGACAGAAGAAAGAAATCAAAGTGATATTGAAAAACGCAGGGTTTTCATGTTTTCTTCTCATCATAATTATCAATTAAATGCAGACAGTATCTTATCTGGCCGCTATGCCACCAAATTTCAAATGATGACCTTTGAACCTGACGAATATGAATCCATTTTACATTTGCTGGGGTTAAAATGGTCAACACAATTGAATAAACGATGGGGAATGAATATTCGATCTGGCATGTTGACATCATTTTCAAGCAGCGACCGGTTTTCATTTGGCCTGGGCGCAGATTATATGGTTCGAAAGAATATTCGGATTGCAATGGGGTATCAGTTGACAGGCTTTAGAGATCGGGATTTGGATGCGCAGCGGTATTATGGGCAGGGGTTGCGCCTGGGCTTGCAGTGGAAGTTTGATGAGAGTTTGTTTCGGTTTTTGGAGTATTTGCAGTGATCAGTGGGTAAGGAATACTCGGAAAATAAGTTCCCTATTTCAAAATATGTTTGTCAGGGGTTTTTGTTCTGTAGAGACGTAGCATGCTACGTCTCTACGTGCCAAACAATTATACATTCCGGATAAATGGGGAACTTATTTCTAACCATAGTATTTTTTTGAGAGGATATTGAAATGATTGAGCAAAGATTCAAAATATCATAGAAAAAATTATATTCAATAGATATAACAGGATAGTTGTGTGAAAAATCGAGAAAATGTATATAAAAGGTAAAAATTGTTGATGAATAAAATTCTTTACTATGCACAAATAAATATGATAATCAATTTAATCAAAACGAAACAAAAAGAAAAATCGCGGTTACTCGCGATTTAGTCCAATAGCATTTTATGCATTACATTACATTGTCAAGAAAATTTGCCCTGATAATACAAATCTTTGTTTGTTATCATGGCAAAATTGCCTTGATAATAGATGTATTTGGCTATAATCGGGGCAAATATATCTGATAATAAATGGTTATTCGCCTTAATTTCATTTGTTCTTTCATAGGCAAACGCGAAAATGTATATCCTCGCGTAACATTATGTTTAAATTGACGTTTTTGGCATAAACACAAAAATTCGTGCAGTCATTGATAACCCTCAATAAAATACTTTTTTACAAAGAACGTCAGAACGTCAGAACGTCAGTCAGTCAGTCAGTCATGTTACTCATAGTGACGTTTTTGGGTAATAGTAAAAGGGTTCTCAAACAAAACTCAAACCGTGGCAGGGCGAATAACACAGCGCTCCACAGGACGCCAAAAGCAAGCGCATTTTTTACCAGTTGGCAAATTATTGTTAAAAGGACGTACTCATTTCAAAATAAATTCCTTTTTCGCTTTTGCCGCCTGTGAGCTTAGTCGTTATTCGCCTGAAGTTAATTATTGCTCATTTGCAAGTGAGGATGTCGCAAGTATCAAAGTATGTAACAAAAATAATTTAATAATAAATATTGAATAGTAAAGAAATTACATCCTACTCTTGATTTTTTTGGTTGAAATATATTTTTAATTACAAATTTTTCCGTCTTTTCTTATTGTAAAAAAGTTATTAATAATAATTTAAAGTATTAAATAAAAACAAAACTATATGAAATTGATAATTCAATAATGCGATAATAACTTGAGATTGTTTGGATGAGAAAATTAAGTTGATAATATGACAATTAATGAACATATACAACATTGGATTGATAGTGCAGAAAATGATTTAGAAACTGCCAATATTCTTTTTAATTCAAAAAGATATGATTGGTGTTTATTCATTTCCCATCTTGTTGTAGAAAAGGCAGTAAAGGCTGTTTTTGTATTAAATAATGATAACAAAATCCCTCCAAAGACTCATAATCTTCTAAAATTAGCTAAGAATTCAAACCTGGATTTATCTAAAGAACAAGAGTTGCTTTTTAAAGAAATATCAAGTTTTAATATTGAGGCAAGATATCCACAATATAAGCAAGAATTTTACAAACTTTGTAATAGAGAGTTTACTATTAAGTATTTTAATAAGATTAAGGATATTTTTAAATGGATAAAATACCATATAGAATCAAAAAAGTTGTAAATGAATACTTAAACTCTCTTAACGAGAATAATATTCCAATACAACAGGCGATATTATTTGGAAGCTATGTTAATGGCAAGTACAACGAATACAGCGATATTGACATTGCACTTGTGTCTGATTTTTTTGAAGGCATACGTTTTTTGGACAGAAAAAAAATATTAAAAATTTCTTTAGATATTGATGAAGATATTGAACCAATGCCATTTAACCCAAAACAATTCACAAAAGATAATCCTTTTGTAAGAGAGATTCTTGAAACTGGCGTTAATGTAAATTCACTGACTCTATAGTTATAGTCAGTCTATTGGCTATTGGCAGCTATATATTTAAGAATGACGGCCAGTTACACATTTTACAATTATATGGTACTCATAGTGACTTTCTTTGGTAATAGATAAAGGGTTATCGAGCAAAAAAACTCAAACTTAGTTTAAGCGAATAACCCAGCGCTCCACAGGACACCAAAAGCAAGCGCGTTTTTTGCCAGTTGGCAAATTATTGGTTAAAGAACGTTATCGTTTCAAAAGAAATTCCTTTTTTGCTTTTGCCGCCTGTGAGCTTAAGCGTTATTCGCCTTAATTTCATTTGTTCTTTCTTATGCTTTATTCATTCATAGGCAAACGCGAAAATGCATATTCTCGCGTAACATTATGTTTGAATTGACGTTTTTGGCATAAACACAAAAATTCGTGCAGTCATTGATAACCCTCAGTAAAATACTTTTTTACAAAGAACGTCACGTTATAGTTTCAAAAGTTATTCCTTTTTCGCTTTTGCCGCCTGTGAGCTTAATGTTATTCGCTGTAATGTCATCCATTGTTCCAAATACGAATAAAATACGAATAAAATACGAATAAAAATGTATCATTTTATTAATTTAACGTTTGGGGCTTCAAGGCAAAAAATTGCTCAGTTATTGATAATCTTAATTAAAAATGCTTTTAAATTAAGAAGTTCATAGTCAAAAGTCAGAGTTAGTTAAAGTTTGAGTTCGAAGGATGCCGAATTATGAAATTAAAAATAATAACTGATTGCTCTCGAATTAATTGGAAAACCATAGCCGACTCACTAGAAAAGGTTGGAATGGCTTACCATGAACCAGAAATCCATAAAAGAGCTTTCGAGGCCAGCCATACAACTGTTTTCGTTTATGATGACACACAAATGGTCGGTTTTGGAAGAGCAATATCTGATGGAGAATATCAGGGCGCAATCTATGATGTAGCTGTATTGCCAGAAGCCCAAGGAAAGGGGATTGGTAAAATCATTATGCAAGTCATAATGGATAAATTGCCAAACTGTAATCTTATTCTTTATGCAACACCTGGAATGGAGGGCTTCTATAAAAATCTTGGATTTGGGTTAATGAAAACTGGAATGGCCGTATTCACTACTCCACAAGCAATGGAAAAATTCACAGAATAAACTTGATGAACATCTTTAGAATCAGATTCAATAGTCAGGAAGAGTTAGGGGCAACGTCAGCAAAATAACAGCTACAAGGCTGTTATTTATAGATACAAATCCAAATTCATATAATGCTTATACTTAGCCATTTTGGATTAGTTGTCACACATTTTGCAATTATGGTACTCAGATCGTCATAGATAAAAAAATTTAAAGTGGAGACATTATGAATAATTCCATTGATGATCAAAAAACAACCGAGCTTAAAAGGTGGATTTCAAAACTAACCGCCCAAAAATATGGTTTTATAAAAGATTTAGCAAACCATTCTTTAATGACTCTTGATGAAATTGATAGTTTGATATCTGAATTAGTTGCCGAACGTATGAATCTTTCACATCAATATTTTGAATTTGCAACAGATATTCAACCTGATTCATCATTGCTTTGTAGGCAAATAATTTCAAGGTGTTACTACTCAATGCATCATGCCGCACGAGCAGTTATATTTGCAACACGGCGTGGTGATTTAACATCGCACGAAAAAGTCATTAAGGCTATTGGTAAACTTTTTGGAAGTGATATGGCAGATTTGTTATTAGAACAACTCAATGTACGTAATACAGTTGAATATGAACTTTTTGCACCTGATGATATTAGAGAACTTGCAAAAAAATCTGTAAATAAAGCCAGGGAATTTATTAAAAAGTGCGATTTATACATTAAAGAAAGGAGATAATATGTTATATCCAAATGAATCCCCGTTTATAATGGATAATGAACCCTATGTTGATGTATTAGAAATTGAGGATGAAATAAAACAACAGTTCTCTAATGCCTTTGGAAATGACATAGTTATTAAAATACATGCAGGTGAATACCCAAGCATTATTAGTGTGTTATTGTATTTAAAAAACCCTGAAGCTGAAGGAGTAAAAGATTTAAAACGTAAAATCGAAAATGATTATGCTGCAAAAAAACTTAGGGTTAGTATCGCAATTTTAGACAACTAAAAGAAATAATAAATTAAATTATGTACTTATAGTGATGTTTTTCGGAAATAGTCAAATAGGAAAAATTAGCTTTATTAAAGGTTTATCTAATATTGTTAAACCGTGGTAGGGCGAATAACACAGCGCTCCACAGGATGCCAAAAGCAAGCGCGTTTTTTGCCAGTTGGCAAATTATTGGCTTAAGTACGTTATCGTTTTAAAAGAAATTCCTTTTTCGCTTTTGCCGCCTGTGAGCTTAGTCGTTATGTGATTTTATAAAAATAAATAAGGTGAATTATGAATAAACAAAGACTTAGTCTATTGCATTCAGGATTCTTTAAAAATTTGCGTCTGAATGATGGAATCAGTCTAAATGATTTAAATATTTTTATTGGCCCAAACTGTTCTGGCAAGAGTAATTTCATATCAATGCTTAAATTTTTAAAAGACTGTATAGTCGCTAGCTCAGAAGACGATCAAGGAGGAAAATATGAAAATGCAATTAGTCAATTAGGAGGATCAAATATATTAAGCAAAGATATAAAAACACCTGCTGATGTAAATTTTTGTTTTCATTTTTCAGAAACAGATACAATTCCAAAGGGTTTAAATCTTAATATTCAATTATTTGTAGGTGCCAGAGATTCTAAAGTAACTATAAAACAAGAATCTCTATCTGATTCAATACAAGTACAATCGACACCATTTTATTACTATAAATATCATGATAGAGAAATTGGCAAGGGGGTTGTTTCATATTACGATAATTCTTACACAAGAAAATCCCACTTTGAATAAGAGTGAGTAGGGTCGGACCAAGCCAACCCATTAAAATTCAAAGATTTTCATCCCAAAAAAGGCATTTTTCCCCCTCTATAACGCTCTTTTCGATATCAAAAAGAGCGTTATAGGATGAAAATCTCTTCACAAACTTGATAGCCTTCCCTGGTTTCAAGAATTTGCTTTTGAAAATTTCAACAGATATTCTTTCTTGTAGCATTGATGGGTTGTTTTCCAATGTGGCAACAGCAATAGTTCAGTTGGGTGATGCGCTGCTTATTGAAAAAACAGTGACTGATGCCCTCATTAATATTGGTCAGGCAGTCCGATATTTTATTGAAGTAAAAAATGTTTCTATGATCGCACTCGACAATACACGAATTTGGGACTGGCTGCCACCCGGAATTTTTTTTCAACAGTTCGATCTGAAAGGGTCATACTTGATTATTGCATTTAATTTGGTTGCCAAGCCAAATTAAATGCAATAATCAAGATGTGACCCCAATTCGGGATGCTCTTCCTTATGACATTGTATAAATATTGCATGATCAATATTTGCATAGTTTATTATAACCAATAGAATTTTATAGTATATCTGTTTTATTGATCATTTTTTGAACATATTGATGGTTTAAAAATATGGGCATATTCTAATGACAATAATCAATCTAATCTATTTAAATTAAAAGGTTTTCATTTGATTAAATTTACATGGCATATTGCCTGCACTTAACAATAACATAAATGAATAAGAATATGGCATTATTTAGTCATACATATTAAAAAAACCATTAAATAAGGAGGACATTATATGTTTTGTTATCAATGTGAACAAACCGCAAAAGGTGAAGGTTGTACAAAAGTTGGTGTTTGCGGAAAGCAACCAGAAGTCGCAGCACTTCAGGATTTATTGATTTATGCTGTTAAGGAATTGTCCCAGTATGCAGTTGAAGCACGAAAATATGGAGAAGTCAATTCACAAATGAACCATTTCACCTGTGAAGCTATCTTTTCAACACTGACCAATGTCGATTTTGATCCGGAGCGTTTTGTCGATCTCATACATGACTGTGTGAAATATAGAGATGTACTTAAACTAAGTATTCAGAAATCCGGAGTTGTTCATGATTATTCTGATGGGCCAGCAATATTTCAACCCGAATCAACCATAGAAGGTCTGATCAAACAGGGAGAAAGTGTTGGAATACAGTCTGATCCAGGTATTGATGCTGATATATTATCTCTTCGCGAATTATTGATATATGGCATCAAAGGAGTAGCAGCATATGCAGACCACGCAGCAATTCTTGGAAAAACTGAAGAAGCTGTTTATGAATTTGTTCATCGGGCAATGGCTGCAACATTGGACAAATCTCTTGGAGTTGATGATGCTATTCAACTGGTATTGGAATGCGGTGAAATCAATTTAAAAGCCATGCAATTGCTGGATGCAGCCAATACCGAAAAATATGGGCATCCAGTACCGACAACAGTTCCGCTTGGCGTAAAAAAAGGTAAAGCCATACTGGTATCTGGTCATGATTTAAAAGATTTGGAAGAAATACTTAAACAAAGTCAGGGAAAAGGTATTTATGTTTATACCCATGGTGAAATGCTGCCCTGTCATGGATACCCTGAATTAAAAAAATATGATCATTTTTATGGTCATTATGGCACTGCCTGGCAAAATCAGGCAAAAGAATTTGCTGAATTTCCAGGTGCAATTTTAATGACCACCAATTGTATTCAAAAACCAAAAGACAGTTATAAAGATAATATATTCACAACCGGACTGGTTGGATGGCCTGGTGTAAAGCATATTGCAGATAAAGATTTTTCGTCTGTCATTGAAAAAGCCCTGTCGCTTCCTGGATTTAGCCAGGACAGTGATGATAAAACAGTTATGGTCGGATTTGCACGAAATGCAGTGATGGGTGTTGCAGATAAAGTAATTGAGGCGGTTAAGAGCAAGGCTATTCGACACTTTTTTCTGGTAGCGGGATGTGATGGTGCAAAACCAGGCCGAAATTATTATACTGAGTTTGTTGAAAAAGTACCTCACGACTGTGTAGTGTTAACCCTTGCCTGTGGTAAATTCCGATTTTTTGATAAAGATTTGGGTGATATTAGTGGCATACCAAGACTTCTGGATATCGGTCAATGTAATGATGCTTATTCTGCCATTCAAATTGCCGTCGCACTGGCCAATGCATTTGAATGTGAGGTAAATGATCTCCCCTTATCCATGATTTTATCATGGTACGAACAAAAAGCCTGTTCAATCCTTTTAACACTTCTATTTCTTGGCATTAAAGATATTCGCCTGGGACCAACTTTGCCTGCCTTTATTTCACCCAATGTCTTGAACGTATTGGTTGAAAAGTTTAACATCATGCCAATCAAAACACCTGATGAAGATTTAGCTGAAATTTTATAATAGATTTCAAACTGAAACGATGACCAGGCTTTTAGCCTGGTCATATTTTTATGTTTTATATGGCAACGCTGACACCCAATTTATTTGATGCAGAGTTTTTTGGTTATACCAAGGGTGCATTTACCGGTGCAGAGAAAGATAGAACTGGCTATCTGGAACATACAAACAATGGAACATTATTTCTTGATGAAATCGGTATTCTTCCAATGGCGCTTCAGGGAAAATTGCTGCGTGTTTTACAATCCGGGGAATTTATTAAAATTGGATCAAATAAACCTCAAAAAACAGACATTCGATTAATTGCTTCTACCAATGAAGATTTAGAAAAATTAATTCAACAAAAAAAATTTCGTAAAGATCTTTTTTACAGGCTAAATGGTGCCTGGCTAAATCTTCCACCGCTAAAGGAACGAAAAGAAGACATTTATATACTGATTCAGGCTTTCATTCGGGAATTTCTTAATCAAACCAATAATTGCCAAATAGATGATACGGTCTTTGCTCAACTTGCTCAATACGATTTTCCAGGAAATATTCGAGAGCTAAGATCCATTATTCAGGCAGCTGTCAACCTGGCTCATGGCGGATCTATCACAGTTTCACATCTCCCTGAAAAGTTTAGAAAAATAAAATCGCCTGGCAATCGAAAAGGGCCACCACAATTGGATGAATTATTAACCCTTGCTGAAGCTGAAAAACAATTAATTTTAAAAACTTATGAGTATACTTCAGGAAATAAATCGCAAACAGCAAAAATTTTGGATGTTGCTATTAATACTGTCAGAAAAAAACTTGAGTCTTATGGTGTGAAATAAAATGATGAGTGCTGCATAATTTATATTATCACAACACTTTTCCCTATTTCTTAATAATTGTGTATTATTTTATGGGTAAACTGACAGTAAAACAACTCCCTTTATCCTTTTCACTCTCGACTGTAATATGACCTTTCAATTTTTCAACCATATTGTAGGTTATATATAACCCTAAACCCGTTCCGGATTCCGATAATTTTGTTGTAAAAAATGGATCAAATACTTTATCAGTTGTGTTTTTCTCCATCCCGCAACCATTGTCTATCACAGAAATCTCAATATACTTATTTTCATTGGAGGTTATTCGGGCATTAAGTTTGATCCAGGCATCCTTTTTATCAGATGCTTGAGCAGCATTAATCAAAAGATTGATAATAACCTGCTCAACAGCATTGGGATCTGTATATATTTTGGGTAATGCGCCAGAAATTTGGATATTAAAAATTTTTGTACTCTTGTTTAGTTGACTTTCACAAATCGAAACACTTTTACGTATGATTTCACTTATATCAGCCCATTGTTTGATACTGTCATTTCTTGATCGAACATATTCTCTCAGTCTCGCAATACTTGAATCAATTCGTTCCGACCCATATGCAATATCATCGATAATTGAAAACACCTCTTCCCTGAATTCATCATACAACATTCCTTGAATTTCAAAATCAGGTTTTTCACTTGCATATTCATCGATAATAGGAATAATTATTTCCATATATTTTCTTAAGGTTGGAATATTAAGGATAATAAAATTGTTGGGATTATTGATCTCATGAGCAATACCAGAAATTAATAAACCCAATGATGCTAACTTTTCACTTTGCATCAGACGTTTTTCAATCACCCTTGATTCTGTCATATCATCTATTCGAAGCACAATCCCTGAATTATTATTTTCCCCTGCTTTAAGTGGATAAATGGTAATCTGCTCAATTTTATTTGACCCCATAAATCCATTACGTTCAATTGAAATACGTTCATTTGTCTTAATCACTGATAATACCTGGCAACCATTGCATGGTTTTGATCTTCCTCTGAATGCTTTAAAACAACGTTTGTATTGAAAATTATCGCTATTGCCAACATTGAAATACTGCTTTGCAGCTTCATTTAACATTTGTATTGTAAGATCATTATTTAACATCACCAACGGTTCTGAAATGCCATCAAAAACCATTTGTAATGTTTTTTTGCTTTGAATTAACAATTCTTCTGTATTTTTGCGTTCAATAATTTCTGTTTTTAACTGTTCATTGGCCAATTCAATATTTCTGGTTCGTTCTTTAACCAATACTTCTAAATCTGCTTTGTCTCTCTTTAAAATCGTTTCAGCTTCTTTCAGCAGGCTGATGTCACGAAAAATTTCTAATTTGGAGACACTACCATCAGGCTTTTGCAAAGGAGTATCCATGAGATCATAAAATTTCTTGTTTTTGTCAGAAAACCATTCCCAACAAACTGTTTTTCCTGAAAAAACTTCTTTATTTTTGCACCACTCGCAAATTTCTTTTTTATTGTGGAAATATTCATAGCATTTATGTCCTTTTGGGGTGCCGAATGCCTTTTTTAGCGCATGATTTATAAATTCAATTTCATAATTCTGGTTAACAATATACACACCATCCTGCATGGAATTTAAGATATTAATAAAATTATCTCTTTCCAGTTGACGCGCATTTTTTTCTAAAATACTTTCAGTAATATCACGAGCTACAGCAAAAAATTCTTTTATACGATTATTTTTGTCAAATATTGCCTGATTGATCCATTGAAGATAAAAAACATCCCCATTGGATTTCAATACAGGATGATTGAATGTTATTAACGGGTGCTGAGGTTCTATTAATAAACAATTATGTTGAATCTTTTGACAATCATTTTCAGGCAATAGTGAATAAAAACTTTTTCCAATCAATTGTTGTTGATCTTTTTCAAAAAAATGGCAAAATCTTTCGTTAACAAAAATAATTTCTCCATTGGGATAGAAATGGCATATGAACTCAGTGGGTTCATCAATTGTTAATTGGCATGTTTTTTTGGTTGTCATATTTATTTTCAACTGTAATTTTTCCCTGTTCATTGTATTTTTGACTTTAATTATCTCGGAAAATAATATTGACCAAAGGTTTAAATAAAGGATTCGGTAGATATTTTGATGACCTCCGAATTTCCAATAATTTTTAGTTTCATTTGAAAAATATTGTAAAACAAGCATAAAAGCAATAAAAAAATGTTACTTTTCTTGATATTAGAGATTAAAACTGTCTCGTAGTTCCTTGATCCAGTTATCCCGATCTTTAAGTTACAACGCAGCAGAACTAAAAGAAATACCAACCAACCACCCAACCAACCATGTTCAGACTTTATTAAATATCGTATTTGGCGGCCAACAAGCTGACCGGCACTAAGAAAACATAACCGACTTTTTGGGAATGCGCCCAAATTAAATGTAATAAAATAGTTAATAATTAAGATACGACCCCATTTTTTAGTCAAAGAATGATTTGACAAAACGCACTTTGACAAAACAAGTCTTGACAAGCTGTGTTTTGTCTGTTAATAAAATTCTTATGAAAAAATTTATCGGTAGAAAAGATGAGCTTTATGTTCTTGATAAGGCATATAAATCTGAAGTGAGTGA
>Ga0272440_1001212_pt1 | contig 21443 bp, 13 predicted proteins | sample SSMMMBAug17_FD_192440 | JGI IMG/M metagenome (GOLD analysis project Ga0272440, IMG submission 192440) | Marine sediment archaeal communities from Little Sippewissett salt marsh, Falmouth, MA, United States - SSM-MMB-Aug17 | ecosystem: Environmental > Aquatic > Marine > Wetlands > Sediment ...
CATTTGAACACCAATTTTATATCGGGTAAACATTAATTTGCCTCCTTACTCACAATAAACAAAACAGATTTTAAACTTGTAAAAAATAGTTACAACCAATAAGTAAATACAACCCTTTTTATTTGTTTCATATAATAAAAAAAAATTGAATGAGAAGAGTATAAACCCAGAGTGTCTTTTGGTCAATTAAAAATGACAATATTGGTTTGAAATTTAGAAATTTATTATCTATTTCGGGGCACACATAATGGATTAAGATGGCAAGTTATTGCAATTATTAAATAGGACGAAGAAAGACAAAACTGGTTGTTTTCTTATATGGATGCAAGAAAGAGATCAGGTGGGTTACAAAAGTTGAAAATTGTCGACAGATTGAGAAATCACAATTTAATGATTATTTGTCTTCAATCTTCAATCCTTTCAATCTTTTTTCTATCCATGGGATATGCTTATCCATCATGACAGAACAGACAGATGTGCTGCCAATAACCTGACTATTGGGCAGCATATTAATAAAGTTAAGTAACATAGGAGCTGTTTCTCCACCTTGAAAAGCGGTGGTAAAAACAACAAGGGTGTTTTGAGGAGATAGAGAAATCCATTCCCGCCTTCCAAATACATATTCCAGGTCACCTTTTTCTCTCATGAACGTCAAAATGTTTTCACTTTCCCAAAAATAATGATGGGTCAACTTAATTTTAAATGAGAAAAAAGAAAACCAGAGTTTCAAATACCAATCAATTTCTTTGTCAATCGTCTTTTTTCGTTCTTTCACACTTTTGACCTGATAAAATATTTCAGGATACATGCTAACATCTGTACTGATTGTCTTTACTGGTTCAAGTGAACAGTGAATAACATCAATTCCGGTAGTGAAAACAAAATCAAGCGGTTTTTGCTCGGACGATCGAATCCATTGCCTGGGATGAACCAACAGAATTTTTCCTTTTTTCAAAAGTCCATTCAATGTATTTATTGGAATTGTTTGAGTGGAAATATATGGAATTTGAGGTGACGTTGGAAGATCATCACTATTTTGAGGTTGAAATAATTTTCTTTTTTCAGCCCGCAGTTTGACAGCTTCAAGCATTAAAGCGTTTGTTCCAATAGGAACTGCCATTGCAAGGTCAGGTTGTGCTTTCATCAACATTCGTGAAAAAAAACCAATGCTTTTATGGTCTGACCATGAGGTATTGATGACAAGGGTTTGTTTTTCAGATATTGAAATAATTTCCCATCGTCCAAGACTGGCTTTCATTTTGCCATCAACGAGTGCCCAGGTAACATCCCCGTGATCATTCAATCGATGTTTTAAATCAAAATTTGCATGTATTTTAAATACTGGAAGTTTTACAAAAACTGAATAACGAGCAATAACATAGTCATCCGTTTTTTTAATTATTTCAGACTGATCATTTTGAGGCATAAAATCAGAATAATGTGCATAATCATTAATCACCTTTCTCACGATTGGTGCGCTTGCATTAATGATTGCCATACTGCTGACAAATCGCGTTTCGAAATTTTCTTTGTTGGATGTTTCCCTGACATTGATCAACATGTCTTTTTGGGGAAATATTACAAATAATTGACCATCACCGATAAATGCCGCAAGTTCATGTATGTTGATGATACTGTCTTTCAATTGCGGTATACGATTATCAGCAGAGGTATTTATTGAAATGATAAGCAACAAACAGCTATACAAAATACTTTTGACGATATGCATAGTTTTTCCAATCTGTATTATATTAAGGTACTTGTTTTTCATATTATACAACAGGCTGACTTGTAAAGGTAATATACTCAAGATTTTTCATTTTATAATCCAACTGATGAAAGGCTGTAAGTAGTGAAAATAAACAGCAATACGTATAACCATAACCATAGTACTGGATCCCTAATCTTGTCGTCAGAAAGCTAAATCCAGAATTACAACATAAAAAAACGATTGTCACGAGAAGAACACTTTTACGCTGGTCAAAATAAAACAAAATAATGACATTGATCACCAGCAAAATATTTAAAAAAGCGCCAATCAGGGTTATCCGGAATATTGGTGCTTGCAATATCGTAAAATTCAGAGCTTTTATAATTTCTGGTGTAAAAACAATGCATATTATCGTTATTGATCCCTGTATAATAAAAATTTCCCGAATACTTTCTTTGAGTGTTTCAATCATCAGGTTTTTTTCTTCCAAAATATTGGCCATATCCTTTTTTCCAATAACTTTGGAATAATATTTTCGATAGTGATCATAAAAGCTCGTTTCAATTTTCAGCATAAACATGGCCAGCGTTGGAACAATGGTCAGGTATGAAAAAAAAAGGGGGGAGTCATATAGTGTGTGTGTTCTGAAATAAGGAACAATGACATTGGAATCCGGAGCTGTCCAAAAAACAAATTTGTCTGCCCAGATACCCAAATTAAAACAAAAACCAATGCAAGCCAGATCCCAAAATTTTTTAAAGTAGCTGATCAGCCCTCTGTCCCAGAATCCTGATGCAGGAAATTCCGCAATTAGCCTGGCAATAAGCCAAAACAACGTCACAGACTGACCGATCAGATAGCCCAGCAAGTCTCCCTCAACCCCTATTATAGCACCCAATCGAAACACAAGTATAATACTAATGAATGACCCAATCGCAAAAGAAAATACAACACTATGATAATCTTTTACAGCTGATAAAAAAATCATGCTTAACCAGATCATATTAATGACAAGAAACAACAATACGGCTAAAAATTTATGCATCAAAGATATTTCAAAAAACCAAAAGGCCAATCCCGAAAGAATAGTTCCCAATGATAAAATCATCATTGTGCATGTGTAAAATATTGTCAGAACATTATCTATGTTTTGTTCGTAAAGTTGGTCGGCAAGATAACGGGTACAGACCAATTGAAGAATACCACTAAAAATTAACGATGATGCATATATGTAAACAACGGTTGATCGAAATAATTCGTGAGCACTTGCATTATCTCCACCACGAAATATTCCTAAAACCGCCAGACACAATATGGACATCAGCCAGGGGCCTGATGAGATCATTGCGGAGTACAAATAGGCGGTAAATTCACTTAAAAAAGTTTCGTGCCGCATGATGCGTTTTAATTCAAAACCAATTCCCGCCATTTGCTCAAAGCCTTTTTAAAAATCGTTCGCTATATATAAATTATTGAGATTCTTCAGGATATGTTTCTTTGATTGCCAGAAAAACATCTAGATGATTAAGAAATAAATCAACTAAATTGGGATCAAAATGTTCGCCACGTTCGGATTTGATCAAATCCAAAATTTTTTCCAGAGGCCATGCATCTTTATAGACACGTTTATAGCTCAAAGCGTCAAAAACATCTAATAGCCCTGTAATTCGGCCAAAAATGTGAATATCTTCACCAGCAAGATGCTGAGGATAACCTTTACCATTCCATCGCTCATGATGCTCTAACGCAATATCAGCAGCAGCACGCATTATTTCTCTATCAGAATGTTTAAGAATATCGTAACCAATTAATGTATGGGTTTTAATAATTTCGAATTCTTCTTTGGTAAGTTTTCCTGGTTTATTTAAGATTGTATCAGGAATGCCAATTTTGCCAACATCGTGCATGGGGGATGAAAGACGAATCAACTCTGCCGCATATTCATCAAGACCAACCATAAGTGCCAGTTGATACGAGTATTCAGCTACCCGGCGAACATGATTGGCTGTTTCCTTGGAACGGGTTTCAACCACTTCACCGAGTGTAATAACCACTTCTTTTTGTGTATCAACGACTTCGCGATTCAAATAAATATTATCCAACGCAATTGCTACATTGGATGTAAAAATACGGATCATTTTTTTATCCATATCAGAAAGTTCTTGCTTGTAACCTCCCATATATACGTAATTTTTAGATCCATTCCTACTGATAAAATGGCCAGCATAATCTGTATTAGAAATGAAACCATCGTGTGATTTTGACGCTTTATCAAGCAAATCTCTGATATTTTGAGGGACACACTTTTCAAGAGGTTTGTCAACGCAATCTTGAAATTTACCGGTTGCTGCAATAATCTTAAGTTCCCCTTCATCCTGAGCAGCGGTAAATCCAGAGGCGTGGAGCAAAATAGACTGGTCATCAAGTCCCAGAAGAGAAGATAGTTGTATCAATGCGCCATTCGCAAATTGTTTCAGAGATTGAAGTCTGAAAAGAGATACAGATGATTTAAGGATTTGTTCAAGTCCTTGTCGGTTACGTTCAATAATATTAATATCTCTATAGGATCGAATGGCGGAAGTGACCGTTGTAAATAATGATTGCTCAGTGAGCATACTTTTAAGCTTATAATCGTTAATATCGTACCGTGTAATAATTTCCCGCTCAGGAGCCTGACCGGGTTGGCCTGTGCGTAAAATTATTCTGACAAATTTATTTTTTACAATATCTCTAACATGCTTAACAACTTCAAGACCTGAGTTAGGGGATTCCATAACCACATCGAGGAGAATCAAGGAACAATCAGCATTTTCTGTTATTATTTTTTTGGCTTCCTCACCTGAATATGCACTAATAAATAAAAGTCCTCGTCCTTCAAACGTAAAATCTTCCAAAACCATCCGTGTAACGGTATGAACTTCTTCTTCATCATCAACAATCATCACTTTCCACCGCTGATTGTTGTCATAAAAACTTGCGTCTTCATCACTTTCTTCAGCAAAAATAATATCATCATCTGGAAATAAACTATTTTCTTCTAAATCACTCATGGCAAAATCCTTTTATTAAAGAATCATTTTCTTTTCAATGCGGATTGCACTTTTATACCCAAATCCTTCAATGAAATGGGCTTAAACAATATATCTATTATACCAATGGCCTGGATATTTTCTTGGGTCAACTGGTTACTATAGCCACTACAAATAATTACAGGAAAATCAGGGCGAATGTCTAAAACCTTTTTGGCCAATGTCATCCCTGTTAATTGTGGCATTGTTTGATCAGTTAATAACAAATCAAATTGATCAGGATTTTTTTCAAAAATTTCAAATGTAATCTGACTGCTTAATTGTGATGTTACCTTATACCCCAGTTTTATTAACATTTGTTCTAAAGCTTTTAGCACTTCAAGCTCGTCATCAACCAGCAAAATATTTTCACCATTACCTTTTGTGTCTATTATTGTTTCTTTTTGGCTTTCTTTTATTTGGGGTTTTTTATATGCCGGAAAAAACACATTGAATTGAGTTCCTTTTTCTGGATCACTTTGAACCAATACCTGTCCCTGATGTTCACTGACAATACCATGAACCACTGAAAGCCCCATTCCGGTTCCTACACCCGGTTCTTTGGTTGTAAAAAAAGGATTAAAAATTTGTTCTTTTATATCATCATCAATGCCAACCCCTGTATCTGTAATCATCAAATTGATATATTTTCCTGGTATAATATTGGGGTATTTTATGGCATTTTCCTGATTAATTTCCCTTTCATCTAAAAGAACTTCAATACATCCGGTTTCTTTTTCCTGAATTGCGTGATAAGCATTGGTTGATAGATTCATAATGACCTGGTGTAATTGGATTGCACTTCCCAAAACAGGTGGTACTTTTTCATTGATATTTTGTTTGATTTCAATGGACGTTGGTATAGTAGCACGTAAAAGTTTCAATGCTTCCTTTATTATGGGTTGAATATATACTGGTTTTTTTTCCTGATCACCTTTTCTGGCAAACATTAAAATTTGCTGGACAAGATCTTTAGCTCTTTCAGCAGAAGTCATTACACGTCTAAGATACCGCTGTATTTTTTGATCATCTGACGTCTCATTAATTGCCATTTGAACATATGCAAAAATGGGAAATAAAATATTGTTAAAATCATGAGCAATACCGCCAGCCAATGTTCCTATTGCTTGCATTTTTTGGGCCTGCATAAGTTCACTTTCAAGAAATTTCTTTTCATTTTCAGATTTTTTATGGGCTTCTATTTCTTTAAGTAAATTTGTGTTCATTTTTTCGAGTTGGTTGGTTCTTTTCTTAACTCTATTTTCAAGCTCAAGATTGGCGGCTTCAACCTTTTCACGTTCAATGGCCAATAATTGGGTTAAGTAAAAATTTCTTCGCTCATTCAGCTCTCTTGAGTAACAGGCATACATCCCCACAAGATTCGCACCAATAAAGAAGAAATTGTTGTTAATGAACATCAATATCGGTGTTTCTGAATAAAATGCGGCAACCTGGTATAAAATAACAATAACCCAACCCGTTACGCTTGCTAAAACAAACCGAAGTCTGAAAATTGTAAAGCCAAAAAAAAGGACAAGAATTAAGCCCGCATAATATGTATAATTGGCTGGCGGAGGGGCAATAATGGTCATAACAATAATACCTATACCACCGACTATTTCAACACAGGCAATCCAATAATGAATTTGATTACGTAATTTATCGATAAATGACAATATCAGAGCGATCATTGCTGATGGACAAAAGAAGCCAAATCGTATGGCCCATATAATTTCTTTTTGATCAGGAATTAACTCGGCATCAAGTATACCAAATAAGGCATAAAAAATGATAGCAAGTCCTAAAGAAATTCTGACCTGTGAAATGGTTTTATTGAAATAATCCTGTTGAAATTGTTTTTCCAGTATATCATCGAATGAAAGCGTCAAGAGGTTGATTTTCATTTGTATTCCTGAATTGATATATCGTCTGTTATTGTTACCATATATGTTATTATCAAATCAATATATGTCTTATTTAGTGCCTTGCACAAATAAGTTTACTTTTTGAGGTTCAGAAAAAATGGTTAAGTTATCATTAAACGATGATTGTTGAAACAAATTTTTAAGTTGATCTGGTGTTCGATAAATCAACCGCCAGTCCAATATATGATCCATAAATAAACGGTCTGGATTAGCAGGCGAAAAATTGCCAATAATCAGGTGGCCATTGGGTTTTAAGTGTGAATAACAACGATTTACAAAAGCAATAAAAAGTTCATCATCGAGATAGTCTGTTAAACCAGCAGAATATATTATATCGTGGAGACCAAAATCATGATCAACTTTTCCAATGGCCCATTTAACCAGATTTTCATTCATCAAGCGTATAATAGCTTTGTGAGGAAAAACATTGATTTGTTGATCAATAAAGTGCAGGGCTTGAGAGTCTATGTCTACACATGTGGCATCAATTTGATCACTATAATTGCATTGGTATAAAAATTCGAATAATTCCCGGTTGGGGCCACAGGCTAAATTCATAATCTTTATCATTTCCGATTGTTCTTCCTTGATTGCATCGCAGACAGATTTTATTTTTTTCGCCAGTAACTTTTTTCTATTTCTGACCGCTTGTGCTGAGGGCGTATTTAAACACCAACTATCGATAACAATTCCAAGCCTTCCATCTCCATCTGGCGTATTTTGATATAACATTTCCATCATCATGAAATCACCGGCATAACCTTTGGGTTTAGAATATGCACGTTCGGCAAATCGGCTTTTCATAATACACGGATAAATTTCTTTAAAAATATAATGCCACATGAATGATTCAATGGGTTTATCCTGAATGCGTTTTTTAAATTGTTTTAATCCATAAAAAAAATAATTGAGTATTTTATGGCCTTTTTCTTTCAATTTATCATCAATGATATGCCCTTTTGCAGTATGAAGTCTCTTGGAAAGGATGGTCATTTGTTGTTTGAAATCTCTGACCATTACATTAATGCTGGCCCATTCAGGTGTGTGAAAGAAATCTTCAGGTAGCGGTTTCGGTGTATCATAACTCCGATAACCTGTTGAAAGGGATTCTGCATAAGATTGAAGGGGTTCTCTTTCTTCTATTACCATACGAAATTTTTGACAAATAGAACGTGCTAAAAAACAGATCAGTTCACTGTATAAGGCAGGATCTTTCTGATGAATCTCATCAATGGCTTCTTTTGAAAACACACATATTTCCGATGCTTCTTTTGCGCGAATTTCACGTACTCTGGAAATGCCATCAAAAAAGCCAATTTCACCGAAAAAATTTTCAGCACCAATCAAGGCGACAATAATTTTTGTATCTTGAAGATTATAAAAAACCTCTATTGCACCGGATTTAACATAATAAATACTTTTGGAATCATTTCCTTTCATGATGATTTCATCATTTTTTCTACAATGAATGGCAACTGAATATGGAAAAATTTTTTTGACAATTTCAGTTTCGTGTTGAGACTGCTCATGCGCAGTCATCGTATCTAATTGAATAACATTTTCTTTTTCATATTTAATTGACATATCCATGATTACGACTTTCCAGAAACAACTCAATCCGTTTTTTTTATTTTTGCCCGATTAATTCTTTCAGGCGGTATGCAAGTTGAATCAGTGTTTTTGCTTGAGTTTTTATTTGAGAACTTTCATCGGCAGTTTCAACAACTGTCTTGTTAACATCAAGAACGCATACACTTACCCGTTCTGTTCTTTCCGAAGCTTCCATTGCATCCTTTGCAATAGACACAGCCGCAGTAGCAACATCATCCAGATGATCAGACACCTGCATGCCCCACTGAATTGCATTTTCAGCATTTTTTGATGTATCTGCAGCTCGCCTGGCGGCTTTTTGAACATTTTTTGCGACAGCATCTGCAGATGCGACTGTTTCTGAAAAACTTTTTGATATTTCATTGGTTGTTGCTGTTTGTTGTTCAACCGCAGAAGCAATATTGCTCATAATGGAATTAATTTCAGCAATAACTTTAACGATAGATTCAATCGCTTTAATGGCATCCTGTGTATTTTTCTGCATGCCTTCAATCTTTTCACGAATATCCTCAGTTGCTCTTGCTGTCTGACGCGCCAGATCTTTAACTTCATTGGCAACAACAGTAAAGCCTTTTCCAGCTTCACCAGCACCAGCAGCTTCAATGGTAGCATTAAGCGCCAATAAATTGGTTTGGGAGGCAATACCTTTAATCAGATCAACAACATCGCCTATCTCTTTGGCGGCCTCACCTAATGTATTAACAATGGTGGATGTCTGATCGGCTTTTTCTGAAGCATCGTTTGTGACAGAAGCACCACGACCTGAGTTTTCAGCAACTTCATTTAATGATGCATACATTTCATCAATGGCTGTTGCAATGATATTAATAGAGTTGGACATATTTTCAGCTGAATCTGCAACAATACTCATGTTATTGGATACTTTTCCTGTGGCATCTCCAATATCTTTCATATTATTTACCAATTGATTTCCTTTAGATGCCACTGAAGAAACCTGAGTACTGACCTCCTGAGATGCATTGGCCATATTTTTTATATTTTCATTGGCTTTCTTTGAAACTTCTTCCGCTTCAGCAGTTTTTTGTTTCATCTTAAATGATCGATCACTGAGTCCATTTGAAGATTCATCCAGGATTGTTGATGTCGAAATAATACTTTCACTGATTTCACTTACACTGTGGAAAATAGCATTTAGTTGATCAAGAGTTATTTTTTGGCTGGAAATCGCATCTTTTTGACCATCAAAAGCGCGGTACATGCCCATATTAAAAAAACATCCCGAGAAAAAAACAGCAAGCAGCGGTCCAATAGCATTGGCTAAATGACATTGTGCGATTTGTCCAGCATTCAACTTGGATGGTGGTAATGGGATGCCTTGATTATCCAGATAATAAAATGTTAAAATTCCGGTTAAAGATATCAGTGTCCAGATTACTGAAACACGGTTACTAAAATATAAAGCGGCAAAAATTGGAATAACGACAACCCATGAAAGTCCACTGGCATTTAAGCCCCCTGTAAGATAGACGATATAAAAAAAATGCCAATTCAAAGCTGCCATTACAAAATTTCCAGAGAGATTAATAGAGCCAGTCAGTCGAAAAATAAAAACCATAGCGACATTGACAATCATAACTGAAAACATACTGATTGACAGGTTTGGATATCCTAAGTTGAACCATTTAATCATATTCACAATGTAAAAAACAATGGCAATCCATGAAAAAAAAATAAATTGTCGTGCGCGAATATAATATTTGGGGTCTTGTTTCATGCCTGGTGGAATAAACCACTCAACATACGCCAAAACGTTCGTCATGCATCACCTCAATCATAAATGTCATGATATAGATAATGGAACCAAAGCTTGATTTCTATGGGAAGCAAGCTATTGATTGTATATAAAATATTTTAGATTTTCAGATAAAGATTAGGGCTGTTTTTATCCATGTTCATTGTAGTGATAGACAAACAATTATTCTGAAAATCAGCGAGAAAAGTATTTTTCAAATGATCCAATGATTGTTTTTTTCACAGAAACAATCATTGGACACAACTAAATAATAAAAAAACATTATAGAAACAAATATGATAGATATTGCAATCAACGTGCCGTAAAATAAAAAGCTTTTTGATAATCAACCTCATGATTCTTTTAGAGATCATGTCAAATAAATTAATTACCAAGATATTTTGCTGTCAATTTTTTCCAGTATTCTTCGTTTGTCAATTTCTTTAGTAATTGATTGTTCAATATTTCTCGGTATGGAGTACCTGAGGGCATTGCAATTCCATAACTTTGTGGATTAAAGAGAGCTTTTATAACAGTGACCTTACCTTTAAGCTCAGAATTTGCATAAAATTGCAATATGGGACGATCATGAACCATTGCGTCTATTTCACCATTGGAAAGGGCTTTTAATCCATCCAGGACAGAATTATATGTTTGGGGTTGAATATTTTTTTTCTGAAGATATTGAGTTGTTGTGGATTTTTCAAGGCTTCCAACAACGACGTTATGTAAATCATCAAAACACTTAACACCGTTATCCAATTGGCTTACCGTAAGTGATGATGCAATTCCAGCTGTAAAAAATGAAATAATAATAATGGCCATAAACATCCAAATTAATGCGATAAAACGCCCCAAATAACTTTTCGGTACAGTGTCTCCATAACCAACAGTCGTCATGGTCACTGCTGACCACCATAGACCATCCAAGATGCCTTTCACTCCGGATCGATATTGAGTGGGATTCGCGCGACGTTCAGCTATCCAAATAATAAGTCCTACAAATAAAAGCGTTATGAAAAGAGTGGCCAGATATCCTAAAAACTGAAGCGATAAAATTTGTTTAGCAATATTAACAATCGTATTGGATTGGTTTTTGACAGGTACAGCAATGCCTAAACCTGTGTGATAAAACGCATGAGAGAAATCCAGATCTTTTTCTCTCTCTGGAGTTATGGTTATTGCTGCTACGCCAAAATCAACTTTTTTGTCTTTTACAGCCTGTAATAATCCTTTTAAATCATACTCTTGAAGTTCAAATTGCAATCCCAATTCATTTGAAATGTTCCGCCATAGATCAATGCTAATACCTGTCCATATCCCGTTACTGTTTTTAAACGAAAAGGGTGGAGCCGGTTTGGTTCCGACGATGACTTTTTTGTCCATCGCCACTGTTTTCATATCAGCATGGGAAATGCCAGATAAAAATAAGCACACAAAAATCCCTGAAATGATAACAAGGCGGTGTAATAAATCCATAAGCCCTCCTATTATTAATGATTTATGAAACGTTGGCTACCAAATATATCATACATTTAATATAAAATAAATAGTTGAACTTAATTCATTTTTTATTATCGTTTGAAATATGAGTCGATAACTGATATTATTAGCATTATAGATTTTAAGAAAAAATTTTGACTTCGATATCAATCGTCGATGTATTATGGACACAATCTCTTTCTACTGATCCTTGCCAAAATCATTTTCTTAAAATTTATAGAAACATAAGGGGTAAACCGATGAATGCTGAATCAAAAAAAAATTATCGCAGTTTTTTAAAAGACAGTCTTCGATTAGAAATTAATTTTGCATTAACCGATCAAAACAAGGGGATACCTGCGCCTCCCATTCAAAAAACATATCTACCTAACTCAAAAATAATAAAGCTTCCCTCCATTGATCAATGCGATGAGATCAATAATATACCATTAATTGCGGCAATACAAAATCGCATGAGTCGTCGTGTTTTCAAAAAAAATCAAGCGGTTTCTCTCGAAGAACTGGCATTTTTGTTGTGGGCCACACAAGGAATTCGTAAGCCGATAAATTCATCTTCAGCTTTCAGGACTGTTCCTTCTGCAGGTTGCCGTCATTCTTTTGAAACATATCTTGCTGTATCCCATATTCAGCATCTTGATCAAGGTATTTATAGATATCTCCCAATAGAGCATGCGCTGGTCTTTGAACATGAGGTGATAAACTTATCCGATCGTATTTCAACCGCAGCTTTAAATCAGACCTTTATTGGTAAAGCACCAGTGACATTTATTTGGACAACAATCCCCTATCGTATGGAATGGCGGTATGATCTTTCAGCACACCGTGTTATTGCTTTGGATGCAGGTCATGTTTGCCAAAATTTATATCTTGCCTGTGAAGCTATTGATGCTGGCACATGTGCTATTGCAGCCTTTCATCAAGAAAAAATGGATCAATTAATTGGTGTTGATGGTGAAGATGAGTTTGTGATATATCTGGCCCCTGTTGGTAAACGATGAAAATAATTTTTGATTATAAACAAAATCCGATATCATCAGTAAAAAATTTATTAAATAGAGGTGACTATGCTTTTTGGGATTCATAAATCATCTCATTATAAATGATTAGTGATTATGGCAAAAACACTCATTCTGACAGAAAAACCTTCCGTGGCAAGGGATTTTGCACGGGCATTGAAGATCAATGGTAATCGTGATGGTTATATTGAAAATAACCAGTTTATCATTACCTGGGCAGTAGGCCATCTCGTTGAACTTAAAAAACCAGAGGATTATAACATTCGGTGGAAAACGTGGCTGATGGAATCATTGCCAATCATGCCCCAAAAATTTGAATACATTCCGATTGAAAATACCCAAAAACAATTTCATATTATTCAACACCTTTTAAAAAAAGACATTCAGAAAATAGTCATTGCAACAGATGCCGGACGTGAAGGCGAAGTCATTGCACGGACTATTTTACATTTGTGCAATCAATTTACCGATAATTCAACCTATCGGTTTTGGACCAGCCAGGCCTTGACAGACAGTGTCATCCGAGAAGTTTTAGATCAATGCAAGCCAGCAAAAGAATATGATCGATTGTGGAAAGCCGGACAATCTCGTCAAATTGCCGATTGGTTGGTTGGTATGAATGGGTCACGTGCGGCAACATTAAAAATGAATGATTTGTTTAGTGTGGGCAGGGTTCAGACAGCAGTTTTGGCTTTATTGGTAGACAGGCGACGGGAACGAGAAAATTTTAAACCTGAACCCTATTGGGTTTTAAAAGCCTTATTTTCCAATGATAAAGGAACCTGGTGGGGGACTTGGTTTCATAAACGAGAAACACGTCTTTCAACTGAATCCATTGCCCTGGAAAAAGAAAAAAAAATTCAGGGGCAGGATGGAGAGGTTCAATCGGTCAAAAAACAAAAGAAGTCTGAGTCGCCACCTTTGTTATATTCATTGACTGATTTACAGCGCGATGCCAACTCAAAATTCGGATTTTCAGCTCAAAAAACACTTCAACTGGCACAAGATTTATATGAAAAATTTAAATGTTTGTCATATCCAAGAACAGACTCCAAAGTGCTTGGATCAAAGAATGTGGATTTGGTGAAAAAAACGATTAATAATCTTTCAGGCCATTATGCTGATATGTTTGCAGGAATTCAAGAAAAGCGTGTCAGTAAAAGCTACAAACGTGTTTTTAACGATTCAAAATTAACCGATCATCATGCATTAATGCCATTGTCGCCATTGCCATCAAATGCATCTGCGGAACATCAAAAAATTTATATGATGGTATTAAAACGATTTGCTCAGGCTTTTCATGCAGATTGCCGGTTTGAACAAACTGAAATTATTACCATTGTTTGTGATGAAACCTTTCGGTCTAAAGGAAAAATTATTCTGGCTCCCGGCTGGAGAGCATTAGAATCAACCGATACCACAAAAAAGAGTAAAGTATCTAAAGATTCTGATGACGATGAAGATCAGGAACATCTGCCCCCACTCGAAAAAAAAGATCCTGCCCATGTTGATGAGACAAACTGTCTCAAAAAACAAACAAAGCCACCACCTGAGTATACAGAAGCCTTACTTCTCAGGGATATGACCAACCCTGGCCGATATGTTTCTGAAGAAGAACTGAAAAAAATATATCGTGGTGATGTGGGATTAGGAACACAATCTACCCGAGCGCAAACAATAGAGATTTTGATATCCAGAAAATATATCGCACGAAAAAAAAGGCAGGTTATTGCAACAGATAAAGGCTGTTTATTGATTGAAACCTTGCGACAATTTCCCTTAACTCAAAAATTGACTTCACCAGAAGAAACGGCTCGTTGGGAAATGCAGCTTGAGGATATAGCCCAGGGGAAAGGATCGGATCAAGAATTTTTGGATGCCATAAAAAATTTTGTCATACAGTCAGTTGAAGAATTTAAAACGCATAGCATCACAATGGAACGAAATAAACTGGGTGCTTGTCCTCAATGTGGTGGTGAAATCATCAAAGGTCGTATTGATTATGGGTGTGCAAATTGGCGAGAAACTGATGGTGGGTGCAAGGTTGTGATTCGATCGAACGTTAATGGGCGAGCCATTACACCTCATATGATAAAAACCCTTTTGACTGAAAAGGAAATTGGCCCTTATCGATTTCCAGGAAATGATCCTGAATGTGGCATGATTTTACTTCAACAAACCAATGACCATCAATGGGAATTGGTTGTAAAAAAAACATCGAAAAAAAAGACCAAACAACCTAAAAATGTTATTGCAGAATGTCCAGCCTGTGGTGGAGAGGTTATTGACACGCCCAAAGCATATGGTTGTTCCAATTGGAAAGACATTGATGGTGGGTGCAAGTTTAAAATATGGAAAACAATAGCCAAAAGAGACATAACGCCGAATGAAGCGCGTCAACTTATTGAAACCGGCACCACCGATCTTTTAAATGGATTTATGTCGAAAAAAGGCAATTCGTTTGACGCCCGCTTGGTACTTGATTCAAAAGATGGAAATACGCCAGATGCGGTTTTTAAATTTTCATAAGGAGATTTCCGAAAAAACTATACCAATATGTAGAAAATTGACAACTGAACGACCATAGATACTTAGCATGCTTTGTCTCTTCACGTCCAATGGAGACAACTTGTGAACTTCAGAAATTATGGTATATGATGATCATCCAACTTTGGTTTTCCAATTCAGAGGGACAATCACTGACTGACACGGACACACACATCTCGCACTCGGAAAAACCAACGTTGGGCAATGATATTTCCGGAAATCGCTTAAATGAGTGATCAACCCCAACATAAGGAGATGTTTTCAATGCAACAAACCATAACGAACAGTATCGGCATGATTCTGGTGAATATACCTTCAGGCTCTTTTGTCATGGGGGGGGATGAAGTTACCGAACAAGCCGATGAAATGGAACGTCCACGCCACAGGGTTACCATTAATCACTCTTTTTATATGAGCAGATATCCTGTAACTCAGAAAGAATGGGTTTTGGTGATGAACAATAATCCATCCCATTTTATTGGCGATCAACATCCTGTTGAGCAGATTTCATATCATGATGCCCATGAATTTATTCGTAAACTGAATCAACTTGAAAAAACAAAAGCCTATCGATTACCTTATGAAGCTGAGTGGGAATATGCTGCACGTGCAGGTTCTCAAACAACCTATTGCTTTGGCAACAATACCAGTCAGTTAGAAAAATATGCATGGTTCAGGAAAAATTCAGGAAAAACAACACATCCCGTCGGTAAACTGTCGCCAAATGCCTGGGGTTTGTATGATATCCATGGGAATGTACATGAATGGTGTGAAGACTGGTTTGATAAAAAATATTATGGGCTCAGTGCAAAAACAAATCCAACAGGGCCAAAAAAGGGGCTGGCAAAATCACTGAGAGGTGGTGATTGGGGAAGTGAGGACTGGCATTGTCGATCAGCATCCAGAAGCCTGGGAGCTCCCGATCGAAGAGGGAACAGGCTGGGGTTGCGTCTAATCTATTGTTGATTACTTAATTCGTTCTTCTTCATCAATATCTTCGATATTTTTATATTTTTCACGAATAGCCAGGATAACGTCGTGAATTTGAAAAAAAGCTTCAGATACTTCAGGATCAAAATGAGTTCCAGTATCTTTTTCAATAATAGACAGTATTTTTTCTTCTGGCCAGGGATCTTTATACGATCTCTTTGATGACAATGCATCATAGACATCAGCTAATGCGGTAATGCGGGCTTCCAAAGGAATATCTTCTCCTTTTTTTTCTGACCCCATTTGTACATTAATGGATTGAATATCATCGATTTTACCAGGATAGCCACCACCGCCCCATTTTTCATGATGATTCAAAGCAATATCGCGGGCCATTTGATCTAATCTTGATGTGGTATGCAAAAATAGCCGGGCACCATAGACAGTATGCCATTTCATAATAGTGTATTCTTCGTCTGTAAGCTTTCCTGGTTTTTTTAGAATCATATCACTGATGCCGACCTTACCAACATCATGAAGCATTGATGCCAGACGTATTAAATCTTTTGTTTTTCGAACGGTTTTTATATCAATACCGCGATTGTATGCCAATCGTTTATAGATTTCAACCGTATAGCCAGCAACGCGCTGAACATGACTTCCTGTTTCAGTTGGATCTTTAAGCTCTGCCATTTTAACCATTCGAAGAATCAATTCCCGATTCATTTTCCCTCGCTCAATGGCTATTGAAGCATTACCCGCAAAAAGAGGAACAAGCACCTGGTCTTCTTCTGAAAACGCAATCACTTTTCCCTGTTCTGTCCGCGCATTAATGAGTTGCATTACACCGACCACATGACCATCAAAATCTTTTAAGGGTAAAGTGTAAATGGATTGTGTATGATAACCTGATTTTTTATCATAACTTGGATTGAATTGATAAGGTTTTGTAGCGTCAATATTATATGCATTTTCAATATGCAATGCCTTACCGCTTGATGCTACATATCCTACGATCGAAGAGGTGTTTACAGGTATTGTAAAATCCATGTAAAGGTCAGCATTGGTTTTATCAGCAGAAAATAAAGTGTCATTGTGCACATAACTAAAGGTTAACTGATTGTCTTTAATTAGAAAAATAGAGCCTGCATCTGCATTTGAAATTTTTCTGGATTCAAAAAGAATCTGATCAAGAATAGCATCCACATCTTTAAGCGTATTCAGTTCTTCTGTAGCTTTGAGCACTGAAATAACGCGATCATTTGACAATGCATTATTTTCAATGATCATGTACTTCTCCTTTGTAAAAATTGACGTAACCTTATAAAAACTGCAATATATATGCTAAACATGCAAATATTTCCAAAAAAGTTTCCAAGACGTGTATACAAACTTTTGTGGGCAATTAGGGGAGTGTCAATTGTAAACGCTTTTTCTTCGAATATTGGTGTTGATATCAGTACTCTACCAACAGGATCAATCGCTCCGCTGATACCTGTATTTGCCGAACGAACCAATGCACGTCTATTTTCTATAGCTCTGAATACTGTCATGGAAAAATGCTGATATGGAGCGCTTGTTCTGCCAAACCAGGCATCATTGGTTATATTTACAATGATGGTTGCATTTTCATTGACGATACGTCTGCAAATATCAGGAAAAATAATCTCATAACAAATTTGTACTGCAATTCGATTTTTTCCCCATTGTATGGGGTGAAGTTTCTTTCCTGAACTAAAATTAGTTTCTCCTTCTACAAATTTATTCATAAAAAATAATACATTTTGAAAAGGAATGTATTCACCAAAGGGCACGAGATGATATTTATCATAATAATCCTTGATGATTCCATCTTTTCCAATCAGATACGCTCTGTTAAAAAATGAATATTGGTCAGAATCATCTCTTTCAAAGGCTGGACTACCAATTAAAAAATCACTTTGAACTAGCTTAATAAATCGTTTGATCTTTCTTTCTTGTCCGCTTTTTTTCTGAAAATAAAATGTCAGGGCTGTTTCAGGCCATATGTAAAGGTCTGGGTGATTTTTTTTTTGAGTTATGGACAGATTAAGATATTTTTTTTCAGAAGAACGTGTATGTTGGGGATCCCACTTAATCGATTGATCAATATTTCCCTGAATGATGCCAAAGGATGCTGTTGGACTGGATTGGATAACTTTATCCCATGAATAGATACAATACTGGCCATATGCCACTGAAAGAGTGCAAAAACAAATCAATACAGCGAGTGCTCGGAATGCCATTGTCAATGATACCCTGTTATTTTTCCATTTTTTTTTCACTAATGACAACATCAAAATCGAAATGGAAACATTTCCTAAGACGATGAGATATGAAACGCCATAGACCCCTAAGATATCAGCTATTTGAATTAAAAGTGTATTTCTATATTGAGAATATCCAATCAATCCCCATGGAAACCCAGAAATTAAATAGGTTCGAATATACTCTAAAGCTACCCAAAAAGCGGGTAGACAGAAAACAGCGATAATGTAATGACGACAAAATCTGTTGCAACATATTAAAAAAATAGCTGGATAACACGACAGATAAATCGATAGGAGGCCATAAATTGTCATACTATAGGCTAAGGGAAGGTGGACCAGGTAACAAAGTGACTGAACCATCCAGTACAGCATGGTTAAATAATGAAAAAGTCCTGACAGTAGTCCCAATAAAAATAATCGGATCAGTGATTGTTGTTGGGAAGCGATAAGAATAAGTGGGATCAGAGCAAACCAGGCGAGAAAATCCAATCCAGGATTTGGAAAGGATAATGTAAGCATCAATCCACTCAGTATGGATAAAAAAATCTGAACCATCAATTGGTGGTTTATGATGAACAGGTTAACCCCATGATAAACTCTTTATTTCCTTTTGGCCCTAAAATGGGAGATTGAGCGACAAAATTTGGATTTAAGCCCATATCACTAAAAAAATGGCTAAGATCAGATATGACCTGCTCATGTAATGCAGGGTCACGAACAACACCGCCTTTTCCAACATCTTGTTTTCCCACTTCAAATTGAGGTTTGATTAAAGCCATGATACGCGCATCTGGTTTTAAAAATTTCGTACACGATGGCACTACGATCTTTAATGATATAAAAGATGTATCAATGGTTAAGCAATCAATTCGATCCTCAATGGCTTCACGTTCAAGATAGCGGATGTTTGTTTTTTCAAAAACAGTAACGCGTTTGTCCTGCCTCAGTTTCCATGCGAGCTGTCCATAACCAACATCAATTGCATAAACGTGAGCAGCATTGTTTTGAAGCAAGCAGTCTGTAAAACCACCGGTTGAGGCACCAACATCCATGCAAATAAGACCATTGACCGACCATTCAGATTCTTCCAACGCTTTCTGAAGTTTCAAGCCACCACGGCTGACAAAAGGAATATCTTCACCGCGAATGCTAATGTCAGCATCACAGGGAACCATTGTTCCAGCTTTATCAATGGGCGTTTGATTAACCAGAATTTTTCCAGCCAGAATTAAGGCACGAGCACGCTCTCGGCTGTTTGCCAGATTCTTTTGTTTTACCAGTACATCTAAACGCATTTTTTTTGAGCGTTTTTTTTGAGAATCAAATTTTTTTTGCAATAGTCGTTCCTTACCTCCGAATAACTTTGCCTTTTCTGGTATTTTTATCATAACCATCGGGTGTAAAGGCAGGATGACCATTGACAAATACATAATGAATACCGGATGGAAAAATATCTGGTTTTTCTGGAGTACTGGCATAATCGATTGTGTCAGGGTCAAAGATTACCAGATCTGCCCAAAAATCTTTTTGGATAATCCCTCGATTTTTTATACCTAACTGGCTGGCAGGTAGTGATGTTGATTTTCGAATAGCTTCTTCAATGGTCATTTGTTTTTCTTTTTTGACATATTTGGAGAGTACTTTGGGATAACAATCATAAAACAGATGGCTTGGTTTTCCAAAGCCTAATAAAATAGTATCTGTCACAATCGATGAATTGGGATCAACCACTGCAGAACCTGAAATTTGTTCAATCATTTCATCACCAACAAAGGTTGGCGCAATAAAAATGAGCACACGGCCATCTTCTTCAATTAAAAGATCACAGACAGCATCAAAAGGGTGTTGTCCTCTGGCTCTGCCTACTTCATGAAGCGACATACCTTCGTAACTTTTGTTTTTTTCAGTCACCACACTCATAATATGAATAGAACGAAACCCCATTATTTTAAAATAATTCATTGCCCAGGTATCTTTGTTTCTGTGAGGCCAGACAGATTCGCCTTGTTTAATCGATTGATAAATCAATTTTCGCTCATCTTTATTGGTCAGGCGATGAATAACGTCATCGCGAGTACCCGTTAAAGCCCAGGGAGGAAAAAAAGCCAGTACATGTGTAAACCCAGTACTGGTCGGCATGGCATCAAAACCTAATGGAAGACCATTTTGAATTTCAGTGTTTAGATATGATAATATCTCTTGAAGCCTTTGATCACCAGGTAATGGAATATTTATAAACTGGTTAATTTTTGAAACTGTTCGAAGAATTGTTCGAACAATTCCATCAATGAGTGGGTTAATATGCGGGAGATGAAATAAATGTGAAATCTGTACTCTCACATTGGTCGATTTTGATAAATCAATGATTTCATCAATGGCCAGTTGAATTGTGTTTGAATAACTTCTGATATGACTTGAAAAAACAGCATCATAATCAGAAACAATGGCGGCCAGAGACGATAATTCATGAGTATCTGCATTCAAACCCGGAAAATACATCAATCCAGTGCTCATCCCCAATGCTCCAGCATTAAGCCCATCGTCAAGATGTTTTTTCATCATTTCGATATCAAGTCGATCCGCACTTTTATTTTCCAACCCTTTAGCGGCTATGCGAAGCATCCCATGAGGAACCAGATATGCACAATTTAGAATAACACCACTGGCTTCCAGTTTATCCATAAATTCAGCAACAGAAGACCATTGAAAATATTCTTGAATACTTTCACCTTGCATGGATTCTACATACAAAATACCTTCTTGCCGATGACGATCATCAAGAGGAGCAGGCCCCATGCCACAATTCCCCCCCACGAAAGTCGTTACACCCTGGCGAATAAGTGGTTCTAAAATAGCATGATGATCGGGTAAAAAGATCGTTAAATCAGCATGACTGTGCACATCAACGAATCCCGGGCAAATCGCAAGATTTTTAGCGTCGATGATACATTTAGCGGGTGAATGAATATGATGATCAATAGCAATAATTTTTTCATTTTGAATGGCAATATCAGCATTAAAGGGTGGTTGGCCTGTGCCATCATATATGGTTGCATGTTGAATAAGAACATCAAACATGAGTTTTTTTAAT